>ERZ1027089.633-NODE-633-length-16326-cov-6.695839_pt1 | contig 16326 bp, 7 predicted proteins | sample MGYA00519412_ERZ1027089 | MGnify/ENA primary metagenome ERZ1027089 (study PRJEB26926, sample SAMN06164433) | human gut metagenome | biome: ENVO:00009003; feature: ENVO:2100002; material: ENVO:00002003 | host: Homo sapiens | place: USA | collected 2012 ... | reverse complement strand
ATCTACACCTATTAAGTCGTCGGCAGCGTCAGATGTGTATAAGAGACAGGTTTCGAGCAGCGATGAGAGCATGGCTCTGTCGTCAAGGAAGGTCGGGGCGTATTTTGCCTCAAGCTCAGGCTCCTCGGCAAGCATTCCAAGGCAGCGGTCGATGTCGCCGCAGGCGCTTCTCAGGAAGCGGGCGGCCTCACCCGTCAGCAGCCTGCCCCAAGGCGTTTCCTCTATCGGTCGCTCGGCCTCGAATTCGTCGCATAGTGAATTCAGCCACCGCTCTGGGAACGGGTATGCCTGAGACAGCTCGTATAATTTCAGCACCGCATCGACGAGCGGCTGATCGTCCCTTGCACTGCTTATCAGGGCGCAAAGGCGCAGGAAATCGGGTGAAGCGTTCTCGTATTTCGCCTCAACGACGGTCTCCGCCGCCTGATTCCTCAAAATCGTGCGCTTGCCCTCGTCGAGCAGCTCAAAGTCGGGCGAAATGCCGAGCGCGTGAAAATTCTCACGCACAAGGCCGATGCAGAATGAATCTATCGTGCATATGCTTGCGCACGGCAGCATCAGCTGCTGGCGGCGCAGGCGTTTGTTTGACGGGTCGAGCGCGATCCTTGCGCCTATCGCGGCGGATATCTTCTCTTTCATCTGCGCCGCTGCGGCGTTTGTGAAGGTCACGATGAGCAGCTGCTCCACTCCGCAGGGATCCTCGCTGTCGCAAAGCCGCTGAATAACACGCTCGACGAGCACGGCGGTCTTGCCCGAGCCTGCGGCGGCGCTGACAAGTAAAGTGCCTTTACGTGCCTCTATCGCCTTTTGCTGATCCTCAGTCCACTTCATCGTTTTCATCCCCCTTTGAAAGCGCCGCGAGCACATCCGCGAGCTTGTCGTCACTGAGAGCCCTCACGGGTATGCCGTCCTCGTAGGCGCAAACCGTTTTGTAGTCGCAGTATTTGCAGACCTCCTTGTAGCTCCTGCCTTCGGCGGGCAGGGCGGAAATCTCGCCGCCCCTGAGCTGCTCCGCCATTTGCAGCAGCAGCCCGTCCGCTTTCTCCTTGAGCTTCGCAAGCTGGCTAAGCCCGATGAGCGAGCCGGACATCTCGCCCTTTTTGAAATCCACGGGGATATACAGCCCGCTCGCGCTCCTGTCCATGGCTATGACCACGTCGCAGTCGCTGAGCACTATGCCCTGCATACGGCATTTTTTCTGTATATCGAGTGCGGTTTTCTCCTCGTCCTCGTCTCTCGGGGCAGATATCATCGGCGAATTCGCGGGGTAATAGAGCACGCCTGCGGGCATAGCGCCGCTCAGCTCACCTCTGCCCGACTGCCAGATAGCGAACAGATAGATGAACATCTGCATATTGAGGCCCTGCATCACGTCGCTCAGGCGGAAATCCTTGCCCGAGGACTTGTAGTCGATAATTCTGAAATACCGCTTGCCGTCTATCTCGGCGATATCGACCCTGTCAACGGCGCCGAAAACCCTTATCCTGCCCTCGGGATCGGACAGCTCATAGGAGGGCAGCTTGCCGTCGGGGCCTATCTTCATCTCGAATTCAACGGGGCGGAAGTCGCTCTGCGACAGCTCCTTTATCAGCCGCTCCGCAACGTCGCATACGGCGGAGGCAAGCTTTTTATAGAGATAAAGGAATCTCTCGCTCCTGCCCTTGCCGTCGAGCACACGCATAAGGTATTCTTCCATTATGGCATATATAATGCTGTAAAGCTCGTCTCTGCACATTGCCGAGAGCGCCGATTGTGAATAGGAGCGCAGCAGCTCCTCAAGCACATGGTGGATGACGTTGCCCCTCTGCATCGGGTCAAGCTCCGCAATTTTGCGCGGCATGGCTTTGAGCCCGTAGCGGCAGAAGTAGGAGAACGGGCATTTATAGTAGCTCTCGACCCGTGAGGCGGAGATGTTCATGTCTCTGCCGAAAAGCGCCTCGGCGGCGGAGCGGTCGGCGACGGTGAAGTTCCTCATGCCGCCCGCCCTCTCGAGAGCGGATATCCTGCCCGCATATTCGCCGTCATTGCCGAAGTATTCGAGCAGAGACGCACGCAGGCGGGGGTCGGAGGTCTTGGCAAGGCGCTCAAACGCAAGCTCCCTGCCCTCGATATAATACAGGTCGTCCGCCCCGCCTGTTTTGATTTCACGGCAGGCGGGGAAGAGCGCTTTAATCTTAACATACAGCTCAGAAGGCGCAAGCTGCTCGCCCTGTGAGCCGCGCTCCGGGCAGCAGATATAGAGCCTCTTGCCGGCGCAGCAAAGGGCGCTGTAGGCTATCAGCTTGCTCTCGGCGAGCTGATATTCGCCGAAGCTCGCAAGCTCAATGCCCATTTCAAGCAGTCTGCGGCGGTCGTTATCCGTCAGAGCGGAGCCGGAGGCAGCGGCGGCGGGGAAAACTCCCGCATTTGCGCCCGCTATGAATACGGCCTTGGGCGAAGCCACTCTTATCCTGTCTGCGGAGCCGATGGTCACCTCGTCAAGCCCCTGGGGCAGGCTGCCGACGGTGCGGATATTCAGCATCAGCTTGAGCAGGTCAAAGAATTTTTTCGGCGAGAGCACTCGGTCGCGTGAGACGGTCTCAAGGCTGTCGAGCATATCCATGAGCAGCTCCCAGATGCGGTCAAGCTCCAGCGCCATGCCCTCCTCGCCCTGCTCGGCGAGCCTGCGGGCAAGCAGACGGATATTCTCGGGCACATTTATGCCCTCCAACAAATCAAGCAGCGCTTGTGCCGCTTCACCGCCTGTCAGACCCTCGGCGAGCTTGTCACGCAGCCTGCAAAGAGGTGAGATTATTCTTAAACGCAATTCGTTGAGGCGTTGTAATTCCTCGGCGTCGGAGTCTGTGAATTCGCCGAAGCCCGAGGGATTCTTATCCCATTCGTGCAGCCAGTCGCCGTAATTTATCTGCCAGAGGTAGCAGTAGTTCTCGACCTCGGCGGTCTCGTCGACGCTCAGCCCCGCAAGCTCCGTTTTAAGGTAGCGCATGACGGCCTCGGTGTCGAAGCTCTTGCAGGCTATCTGAGCCGCGCTGAGCACGAGGGCGACTATCGGCGAAGCGTCCACGGGGCGGCGGCTGTCCTCAAAGACGGAGATGCCGCATTTGCGAAGGGCGCTTCTGAGCGGCGCTTCATAGGCGGTGCTGTCGGCTGCGATAACGGCTATATCCCTGCTGCGAAGCCCGTTTTCACGCATGAGCTTCTTTGCCGTGCAGGCGATGAATTCGCACTCGGCGTAGATATCCTCGGCGCGGCAGAGGGTGATCCCGGGGCAGTCGTCCTCATACACATTCGGCGACGGGGAAAAAAGCTCCTGCTCGAGGGCTGCAAGCTCCGGCGCGGCGTATCGGCGGAAATGCGGCGGGAAATTATTGAATTTGCTTCTTTTTGAAAGATACTGCGGCTTTGCGACCGCCACGGAATTTCTCTTTGCCGATTCAATGAGCTTTGCGGCGGTGCGCTTGGTGTGGGCAAAGAGATCCGTCTCATCGCCCATGTTGCTCAGATCCTCGGTGCAGAGGGTGACATAGACGGCGGGCGAGCGCCTGAGCATATGCTCGATGACCTTGTGCTCCTGAGCGGTGAAGCCCCTGAAGCCGTCGATGAATACGAGCCTGTCGGCGAAATAATCGCTCTCGGGCAGCAGCTCGTTCAGCTCGCCGAGCAGGTCGTCGGGGTCAAAATAGCTGCTGCCGACCAAGGCGTTATATGCTTCGAGGGTGAGCGAGATATCGGCGAGCTTGCTTTTCAGCAGGCAGTCCTCCATCTCCGCCGCTGCGATAGCCAGCTGCTCGGGCGGCACGGCGCTCTGCTTGAATTCGGAGGCAAGCGACACGAATTCCTCTATCACGGAGCTTCTCTCGGTATGCTCGGAGTAAAGGTTGAGCTTATCTTTGACTGCCTCAAGTGCGAAGCTCATCAGCGCCGCCTTCGCGGGCTCGTCGAGCCGCCTGCGCTCGTGGAAGGCGGGCTTGCCGACCAGCTTCTCGGCAAGGCTCGTGAAGCTGAGCACGTCGATGCCGGCAAAGCGCTCAGCTCCCATCCTGCCGAGCATTGTCTTTTCGCTCATAAATGAGAACTGCTCGGGCACGATGAGAGTTATTTTTTTGCCTGCGGCGGAGAAGCCGTCTATCAGCTCGGTGATATGGGTGGTTTTGCCCCCGCCGGCACGGGCGAGTATCAGATACAGCATAGCTTTCACCTTATTGATAAAATATTATAATAAATTATATCATATATTAATCGTTTTGTCAGCAACTTTGTGTCCGCTTTTCGGTACAGAGCCGAATTTTTCGGTTTTTAGTCATTTTTGACCGTAAAAGCCCGTTTCAAGCGGATTTTCCCCTTTGCGGCGGTCTTGCTCGGCGTGAGAGGCCGTAGAATGCAAAACGGAATGTTGACAACAAAAGTTCCATATGATAAAATAATCAGTAATACTCGGGGATTATTACATTCCCGCAAAAACCGAAAGGAGAAAATCCCACATGGATGACCCCGGCCCTGCGCTCGATATCATTCTTAAATTAGTCCTGCTTTTTGTCCTCATCTTCTTCAACGCATTCTTTGCGATGAGCGAGATAGCGATAATCTCCCTCAACGACACCAAGATGCAGAAGCTCGCCGAGGAGGGCAATAAAAAAGCAAAGCAGATCGTTAAGCTCACCGAGAACCCCAACAGGTTCCTCTCCACTATTCAGATAGGCGTTACCCTCGCGGGCTTCCTTGCATCGGCTTCGGCGTCACAGAATTTCGCCGACCTGCTCATGAATGCACTTAAACACACCGCGATAGTCAACGTCATACCCGAGAGCGTCATAAACGGCATTTCCGTCGTGCTTATCACCATCATCACCTCTTATTTCTCGCTCGTTTTGGGCGAGCTTGCCCCCAAGAGGATCGCGATGCAGGTGCCCGAAAAAGTGTCGTTCAAGGTGGTAGGTATCCTGCTGTTCATTGCGAAGATAGCCAAGCCATTTGTCAAGGTGCTCTCCGTGTCGACCAACGGCGTGGTCCGTCTGTTCGGATTTGACCCCAACGCTGACGAAGAAAACGTCACCGAGGAGGAGATCCGTATGATGGTCGATGTCGGCGGCGAAAAAGGCGTTATCGAGGACTCGCAAAAAGAGATGATAGACAACATCTTTGAATTCGACGACCTTGACGCAGGCGATATAATGACCCACCGCACCGACATGACGGCGATCGAAGTCTCCCGCTCGCTCGAGGAGGTCGCCGAGCTTGCCATTGAAAACGGTTACTCCAGGATCCCCGTGTATGAGGATGACCCCGACAGCATCGTCGGCGTGCTCTATGCCAAGGATCTGTTAAAATACGTCGGTCACAACATTCCCGCAGATTTGACTATATCCAAGGTCATGCGTAAGGCGCTCTATGTGCCCGAAACTCAGAGCTGCGGCGATCTCTTCAAGGCGATGAACGACAGCCACACGCAGTTCGCGGTGGTGGTCGATGAATACGGCGGCACCGCCGGCATAGTTACCCTTGAGGACGTGCTCGAATCCATCGTAGGCAATATCCAGGACGAATACGACGACGAGGACGAAGAAATAGTCCAGATAAACGAGACTACATTTACCATTGACGGTATCACCGACCTCGACGAGGTCGACGAGCTGGTCGGCACCAAGCTCCCGGAGGGCGATTACGACACCCTCGGCGGCTTCGTCATCAGCCTGCTCGGTTATCTCCCGTCCGAGAGCGACCCGGAGCCCGCCGTCGCCGAATATGATAATCTCCGCTTCACCGTCCTCAACTTTGAGGATCGCCGTATAGGCGAGATCAAGGTCGAGATCCTCCCGAAAGAGGAGAACGAGGACGAGGACAGCGACTCCAAGCCAAAAGACAAGGATAAGGATAAAGGCAAGGACAAGGACAAAGACTAATACTTAGGCGGGCTGTTCCCATGCAGCCCGCTTTTTAAATTAGAATATATATTTGTTTTTAAAGAGGTATATATTATGAAAAGACTTGACGTAATACCCAAGCCTAACAAAGTCGAGTTCCTCGGCGGCGAAGTCGATCCGTCGGAGCTTGAGATAACCTATATCGAGGACAAGTCCCTTGCGGACGAGGCGTATGTGCTCACTGTCGTAAAGAGCGGCGTCGAGCTGCGCTACGGCTCGCCGAGCGGCAAATTCTACGGCGAGCAGACCCTCGCTCAGCTCGGCGAAAGCTGCCCCAGAGTCCGTATTGAGGACAGACCCGCTTATAAATACAGGGGCTTTATGCTTGACACCGTGCGCCATATCTTCACCATCGAGCAGACGAAGAAGATAATCGACGCTGCCGCAGAGGTCAAGATGAACAGGATGCATTGGCACCTGACGGACGATCAGGGCTTCCGCCTGACGCTCGACTCCCACCCCGAGATAACCGAGAAAGCCTCTGTCAGACCCGACTCCGCCTTCGGCAGCCTTGATGAGCACGGCGAATACGGCGGCTGCTTCACCAAGGACGAGCTGCGCGAGATAGTCGATTACTGCGCCGAGCGTTTCATCACCGTCATTCCCGAATTCGACGTGCCCGGCCATTGCTCCGCCCTGCTCCATGCCTGCCCGCAGCTCTCATGCTCCGGCGGCGAGGTCGAGGTCAAGACCCACCAGGGCATTTTTGAGGATATCCTCTGCGCCGGCAAGGATGAGACCTTGCAGGTCGTGTTTGACATTCTCTCAGAGATCATTGATATCTTCCCCTCCGAATATATCCATATCGGCGGCGACGAAGCGCCCAAGAAGCATTGGCAGAGCTGCCCCGATTGCCAAAGGCGGATCAAAGATAATTCGCTCAAAAACGAGGAGGAGCTGCAAGGCTGGTTCACAAATCAGATCGTTGAGTTCCTTGCCTCCAAGGGCAGGAAGGCGATAGTTTGGAACGAGAGCCTCAACAGCGGCATAGTCGACGGCAGCGTCACCGTGCAGATGTGGATGGATAAAAAGAAGCGCTCCTATGCCTTCGCCGACAAGGGCGGCAAGGTCATAGCCTCCGACTTCTTCCACTACTACTGCGACTACCCCTACGCCATGACTCCGCTGATCAAGACCTATAATTATGAGCCTGCGCCCAAGAAGCTGAAGAAGCCCGAGAATATAATCGGCGTTGAAACGCCCATATGGACGGAGTTTATCAACAACTTTGACAGGCTCTGTGAATTATTCTTCCCGAGGCTTGCCGCCGTTGCCGAGACGGGCTGGACGGATAGGGAGAATAAGAGCGCGGCGGATTTTATGCGCCGATTCAGGATCTACGCCCCGCACCTTGAGCGGCTCGGCATCAAGCCCGCCCCGCCGCAGGAGTGGAATCCCTCGCCCATCGCCCGCATCAGAGGCACATTCTCATTCACGCACAACATGGTGATGAAAAAAGGCGAAAAGTAAACAGTCACATTGCGGTCGGGATATGCTCCCGACCGCATTTTTGATATAATTCCATTGACTGCACGGCTGAAAAATGCTATTATCATAATATAAACGGCAATTTTCGCCGCAAAACGATGTAAACTCGGGTTTACATCGGCGATAATTTTCAAAATGTATATTAAAGTTGGTTGCTTCGGCGGCTCAAGCGGGATATAATGCGGTTGTATTCAAAAAACCGCCAAGGAGGAGAAGATATGGATATAGGAGAAAAAATTCAGAAATTAAGAAGAGAAAAGGGTCTGTCGCAGGAGGCTCTTGCCGAGGCGCTCGGCGTTTCGAGGCAGTCCGTTTCAAAGTGGGAGTCGGGTGCTGTGCTGCCCGATACCGATAAGATAATAGCGATGAGCGAGCTTTTCGGCATTTCGACCGATTTCCTGCTCAAGGGCGATTTCGCCCCGGTGACCGCTCCCGCAGACGGAGCCGCCGCCCCGCCGCAGGAGAGCAAAAAGAAACCGAAGAAGGCAGCCCGCATTATCGCCCTCGTGCTTACGATATGCATCGTTATAACCGCCGTTGCGGTGCCCGTGCATTACGGCGGGTTCCGTGAGACGTGGTGGGCGCTGAACGGCGGCAAGGTGGAGTACCCCTATGTTTTTGTCCACGGTCTCGGCGGCTGGGGCGAGGGCGAGGGGATAAACAAGACCGTCCAATATTGGGGCGGCGGCACCTTTGACCTGAAGCAGTACCTGACCGCTCAAGGCTATGAGGTCTATATGCCGAGCGTCGGCCCGATATCGAGCGCGTGGGACAGAGCCTGCGAGCTGTATGCCATGCTGACAGGCTCAACGGTCGATTACGGCGCGGCGCATTCGGCGGAGCATAACCACGCCCGCTACGGCAGGTCATACAGCGCAATGTTTGAGGGCTGGGGCGACAAGAAAAACGGCGGTCAGCGCATTAAGATAAATCTTGTCGGTCACAGCTTCGGCGGAGCAACGGTTAGGCTTTTGGCTTCGCTGCTTGCCTACGGCGACGAGGCTGAGCAGGCGGCGAGCGGCAGCGAGACTTCGCCGCTTTTCACCGGCGGAAAGGGTGACTGGGTCAACAGCGTCATAACCCTCTGCGCCCCGCATAACGGCTCCTCGCTCACCGAGGTGCTCGATTCGGTCGGCGGCGTTGTGGGCATAACGAATACCACCGAGATGCTTGCCCGCCTTTGCTTCGGGGCTGCGGACATCAGCTCACCAGTTGACGGAATCTATGACTTCAAGCTCGACCAATTCGGCATCAACTCCGCTGCGGGCAGCGAAAAGGAGGCCGAGAGCGCCATCAAGGCTGTCACGGAGTCAGGCAGAGATCACGCCGCCTACGACCTCTCGCCCGACGGCGCAGCCGAGCTGAATAAACGCATCCGCACCGTTGACGATATCTATTATTTCTCGTATTCCTACTGCACGACCGTTGACAGCTCGCTGATAAATATCCAGGTGCCCGTTTCAGGCACACTGCCGATACTTTACCCGTTTGCGCTTGCGATGGGCGCATACAAGGGTACGACCGCAGGCGGCATAGACATCGACGAATCGTGGCGGCCGAATGACGGCTTGGTGAGCGTGGTGTCGGCAAAATACCCGACCGGCGATCCTTATGCCGAATACACCGAATTCCCGCGGCAGCCAAAGGATATCAAGCGGGGAGTGTGGCAGGTCGCGCCCACAAGGAGCGGCGACCACGGCACGGTGATAGGGCTCAACGCCGACGCGGCGCAGACTCAGGCGTTTTATATCGACCTTATCGAAATGATCAACAGCCTTAAAAGATAAATACATATTATATAATGAAACATCCCCTACCGCCATTGCTGACGGCAGGGGATGCGTTATTTATTGATCACTCAGCAGGGGATCAGTCAGCCTTGGGGGCATAGAGATCCTTGAGGCGGAGCAGGTGCTCATATCTCTCAACTGAGGTCTTCTCCGCGAGGGTGAAGAGCTTCTCGGCTCTCTCGGGGAAGGAGCGGGTGAGTGATGAGTAACGTGCTTCGTTCATGATGAAGTCTCTGTAGCTCGCGGTGGCGGGCTTGCTGTCGATGGTGAAGGGATTCTCGCCCTTTGCCTTGAGCGCGGGGTTGAAGCGGAACATATTCCAGTAGCCGCTGTCAACAGCCTTCTTCATCTCGTTCTGGCAGTTGGTCATGCCGCCCTTGATGGAGTGCATCTCGCAGGGTGCGTAAGCGATGACGATCGACGGGCCGTGATAAGCCTCAGCCTCGGTCAAAGCCTTGATGGTCTGGTTCATGTTGGCGCCCATAGCGATCTGAGCAACATAGACATAGCCGTAGCTCATTGCTATCTCTGCAAGGCTCTTCTTGGCAACGGACTTTCCGGCTGCCGCAAACTGAGCGACCTGGCCGATGTTGGAAGCCTTGGAGGCCTGTCCGCCGGTGTTGGAGTAAACCTCGGTGTCGAAGACCATGATGTTGACATCTTCACCGGAAGCGAGGACGTGGTCAACGCCGCCGAAGCCGATATCATAAGCCCAGCCGTCGCCGCCGAAGATCCATACGGACTTCTTGGCAAGGTATTCTTTATTCTCAAGGATGGACTTGCAGGTGTCGCAGTCAACGCCTTCAAGAGCAGCGACGAGAGCCTTGGTGGCTGCGCCGTTTGCCTCGCCGTCGTTGACGGTGTCAAGGTATGACTTAGCGGCAGCCTTGAGCTCCTCGGGGGCGCACTCTGCCTCGGAGACGGTCTTGACCTTGGCTATCAGGCTGTTGCGGATAGCGTTCTGGCCGAGATACATACCGAAGCCGTGCTCTGCGTTATCCTCGAAGAGGGAGTTTGCCCATGCGGGGCCGTGGCCGTTCTTGTCGGTGGTGTAGGGTGAAGTTGCTGCGGGGCCGCCCCAAATGGAGGAGCATCCGGTAGCGTTGGAGATATACATTCTGTCGCCGAAGAGCTGGGTGATAAGGCGAGCATATGAAGTCTCGGCGCAGCCGGCGCAGGAGCCGGAGAACTCAAGCAGCGGAGTCTTGAACTGGCTGCCGATAACGGTGTTGTCAGCGAGGTCTTCCTTGACGGAGACGTTCTCGACCATGTAGTCGAATACGGGCTGCATAGCGTCCTGGCTCTCTCTGGGAACCATCTTGAGGGAGTTGGTCTTACAAACGCCGATACAAACGCCGCATCCCATACAATCGAGGGGAGAAACAGCGAGGGTGTACTTGTAAACGCCCTTGCCCTTGCCCTTCTTGTCAACGATGATAGCGTTGGCGGGGGCGTTGGCAGCCTCTTCCTCGGTCAGGGCATAAGGTCTGATGGTGGCGTGCGGGCAGACATAGGAGCACTGGTTACACTGAGCGCAGGTTGCGCCGTCCCACTCGGGAACCATGACTGCAACGCCTCTCTTCTCGAAGGCTGATGCGCCCTGCTCGAAGGTGCCGTCTGCATGGTCAACGAATGCGGATACGGGCAGCGAATCGCCGTTCATGAGGCCGACCGGCTTCATGATGCTGTCAACCATCTTAACGAGCTTTGCGGGGCCGTTCTCGGTGACGGATACGGGGGCGTCAACTGCGTCTGCCCAGTCGGCGGGAACGTCGATCTTGACATATGCGGTAGCGCCGGCGTCGATAGCCTTCTCGTTCATCTCGACTATCTCTTTGCCCTTCTTCATGAACTTCTGGGCCTTCTCCTTCATGTAGCCGATAGCCTCAGCCTCGGGCAGAACCTTGGAGAGTGAGAAGAATGCGGACTGAAGGACGGTATTGGTACGCTTGCCGAGGCCGATCTTGGCGGCAAGGTCGATAGCGTTAACGGTGTAGAGCTGGATGTTGTTCTTTGCGATGTAGCGCTTTGCCTCTGCGGGCATCTTTGCGCTCAGCTCGTCGGCATCCCACTGGCAGTTGATGAGGAATACGCCGCCGGGCTTAACATCGTTGACCATCTTGTAGCCTTTCTCAACATAGGAGGGGTTGTGGCAGGCAACGAAGTCGGCCTTATTGATATAGTAGGGGCTCTTTATCGGGCTGTCGCCGAAACGAAGATGGGAGATGGTGATACCGCCGGTCTTCTTGGAGTCATACTGGAAGTAAGCCTGAACATATTTGTCGGTGTGGTCGCCGATGATCTTGATGGAGTCCTTATTTGCGCCGACGGTGCCGTCGCCGCCGAGGCCCCAGAACTTGCACTCGATGGTGCCTTCGGCTGCGGTGTTGGGAGCTTCCTTCTCTTCGAGTGAGAGATAGGTAACATCGTCGTTGATGCCGATGGTGAAGTGAGCCTTGGGAGCGTCCTTGGCAAGCTCGTCATAAACTGCGAATACGCTTGCGGGCGGAGTATCCTTTGAACCGAGACCGTAACGGCCGCCGATGACCTTGATATCGCTTCTGCCGGTAGCTGCGAGAGCTGCGACAACGTCAAGGAACAGGGGCTCGCCGAGTGAGCCGGGCTCTTTGGTCCTGTCAAGAACAGCAAGCTTCTTGCAGGTCGCGGGGATAGCTTCAACGAGCTTCTCAGCGGAGAACGGTCTGTAAAGGCGAACCTTGACAAGGCCGACCTTCTCGCCCTTAGCGGTGAGGTAGTCGATAACTTCCTCTGCAACATCGCAGATGGAGCCCATTGCTACGATGACATTCTCAGCGTCGGGAGCGCCGTAGTAGTTGAAGAGCTTGTAGTCGGTGCCGAGCTTGGCGTTGACCTTATTCATGTATTCCTCAACGACTGCGGGCAGAGCGTCGTAGTAGGAGTTGCAAGCCTCACGATGCTGGAAGAAGATATCGCCGTTCTCGTGAGAGCCGCGCATTACGGGGCGCTCGGGGTTGAGAGCTCTCTTGCGGAAAGCCTCAACAGCGTCCATATCGCACATTTCCTTGAGATCCTCATAGTCCCAGATCTGGATCTTCTGGATCTCGTGAGAGGTGCGGAAGCCGTCGAAGAAGTTGATGAAGGGAACTCTGCCCTTGATCGCTGCAAGGTGAGCAACAGCGCCGAGATCCATAACTTCCTGCGGGTTGGTCTCTGCAAGCATTGCAAAGCCGGTCTGACGGCAGGCGTAAACATCGGAATGATCGCCGAAAATGTTAAGTGCGTGGGAAGCAACGCAGCGAGCCGATACGTGGAAAACGCTGGGGAGAAGCTCACCGGCGATCTTATACATATTGGGTATCATGAGCAGAAGGCCCTGGGATGCAGTGTAAGTAGTGGTGAGAGCACCGGCTGCGAGCGAACCGTGAACGGTGCCGGCTGCGCCTGCCTCCGACTGCATCTCGGCAACCTTAACGGTGGTGCCGAAGATATTCTTGAGACCCTGCGCCGACCACTGGTCAACGTAGTCTGCCATGGGGCTGGACGGAGTTATCGGGTAGATACCGGCAACTTCCGTGAACGCATAGGACACATATGCCGCAGCGTTGTTACCGTCCATGGTCTTCATTTTTCTTGCCATAGTCTTTTTCCTCCTAAAATAGTGTGCTGAGTAAAAAAGTGATTAAAATACACCACTGCATATATTAACACTTTTCTTTTTATTTGTAAACCTATAATTAATCCAAAATGAAGAAGAATTTTGCATTTTATTTGTAAAATTAATCAGAAAATATCATATTTGACCGCTCCGGAGCACGAAAAACGCAGAATCCCGTCGTAAATTGCCCTATAAGCTACTGAGACTCAATAAAATGTTTTGAGACGTGAGTTTTGGTAATTTCGAGCGAGCGCAAATGCTGTTGTCTTTCCTTTATCTATGAATAACGGAATTACACACAAAAAGCACTTTTTGCCCAAAATTTATTCACGCTGTATCCGTAAAATCCGAAATCCACGCACTTTAAAGGCTCCCTTGTGTAACGGAAAGCAAAAGAAGCCGCAATCTTTCAGCGACGTTGTAGGGAACGGCGTCCTCTGTCAAGAGTAACATGGCATACAAAAGTGCAAGCAAACGTAAATTGAACACCGTTAGGGGCGAACTGTGTTCGCCCGCCTAAATCTGCACGATGCCGCAGCATTAAACTGTTGCCCGCCTCTTAGGCTCCCTCTCGAGGGAGTTGTCCGTAGGACTGAGGGAGTTTTTTGCTTGAAAGCAAGTATTCCACCTGCGGCGCAAGTTCGTAGGGTTAAACCGAGAAAGACTGAGGGAGAGACAGACCGAAATGCAATCAAAATATTTATCTAAACTGTTCTTCCGCTCTTGCTTAATAAATATCGCACTCCCGCTGACCGCCGACAGCGTTCAAAATCATAAATAATGCCGATCGTTTGCCCGGCACTTGTGCAGCCGCCGCCGAAATTTCAAAATTTTTTGAAATAGGTATTGATTTTTGCCGCGGAATGTGTTACTATACTTTGGCAATCAGGAATGATTGCATATGCGCTGCTAGCTCAGCTGGATAGAGTGTTTGGCTACGAACCAAAAGGTCAGGGGTTCGAGTCCCTTGCAGCGCGCCAACCGCAATTCCTTGTAAATCAAGGAGTTGCGGTCTTTTTTATACTCGGTTTTCCTGCCTAAATAATTGTTTTTCTAACAGATTTCTAACAATACGGCGGATTCGGCCGTTAAAAATGTATGACGGGCTTAAAATTTCACTTGCATTTTTGGACTGTGAGGAGTATAATTTCTATGTAAGAAACAAAGCAGATATAGGGGTGAAGAAATGAGTAAGGCGCATTGGATCGAGCACTCGCATTTATTCAGGGCGGACGAATACGAATGCTCCGTTTGCGGGGCGATATATGACAAGCCGTATGCCGTTTGCCCGCATTGCAACTCTCAGATGGGCGGTTCAAAATATGACCCTGATTGGGTCGACGAAATGGCCGGATATGATGAAATATTCGGCGACGATTGAATGCGAACAACATGATTCTGAAAGTCGCAGTTCCTTGTGTATCAAGGGACTGCGGCTTTGCTGATTTTCTATGCTTTTTGCTTTAAGTGCGGTTTTATCCATGACAAAAATGACAAACGAAATCTTGGCGAAATTCGGCAAAATCGTCTCTCCCTCAGTCGATATGCGACAGTTTCTTTAAGGTGTTGGCAACAGTTTAATGCTGCGATAATGTGCGTACCGCCTGCGGCACACCTCATCCGTCTCGCAGGCTCGACACCTTCTCCTCAAGGAGAAGGCGAAGGTGGCTGCGGGCTTTGTGCTTTTTAAGAAATACTTCCTCAGTCCTACGGACAGCTCCCTCAGGAGGGAGCCTAAGAGGTGGGCAACGGTTTGTTGTTGAACTATTCAGCAACTTCCCGCAGGCAAATCCATAAGAAAAAATTTTCTCTGCGGCGGAGAAAATTTTCCCTGCGAATTAATAATTTGTTCTTTTATTTTGCCGTAGAATATGATAAAATGACAATGTAACGGGCGAGGAGGCCCTGTCGGCTGCAAAAGCCGTAAAAAAACAGCAAAGGAGAGACTGATATGGGACTCATAAAAGCAGGAATCGGAGCATTGGGCGGCACTTTGGCTGATCAGTGGAAGGAATTCTTCTACTGCGAATCAATGCCTAAAGAGGTGCTCGTCACCAAGGGACAAAAGCGAGTGAGCGGGCGCTCCTCCAACACCAAGGGCAACGATAACATAATCTCCAACGGCTCGGGTATCGCCGTTGCGGACGGTCAGTGCATGATAATCGTCGAGCAGGGCAAGGTCGTCGAGGTCTGCGCCGAACCCGGCGAATTTACATACGACACCTCGTCCGAGCCGTCGATATTCTCGGGTCCTCTCGGCGAGGGCATCAAAAAGACCTTCGCGACGGTGGGCAAGCGCTTCACCTACGGCGGCGACACCGCAAAGGATCAGCGCATCTACTATTTCAACACAAAGGAGCTTATCGATAACAAATTCGGCACCCCGAATCCCATTCCGTTCCGCGTTGTGGACTCAAAGATAGGCCTTGACGTGGATGTTTCGGTGCGCTGCTCGGGCGTTTATTCATACAAGATAGCCGATCCTCTGCTCTTCTACACCAACGTGTGCGGCAATGTGGAGCAGGAATACACCCGCGACGAGCTGGACGGTCAGCTCAAGACGGAATTCATCAGCGCATTGCAGCCCGCATTCGGCAGGCTCTCCGACCTTGAGATGCGCCCGAATCAGATAGTCACCCATAACACCGAGCTTGAGGAAGCGATGAACTCGGCCCTCTCGGCAAAGTGGGGTGAGTTGCGCGGCCTCAAGGTGGTCAGCATAGCGCTCGGCTCGGTCACGCTGCCCGAGGAAGACGCCGAGATGATAAAGCAGGCTCAGCGCACGGCTATTATGAAGGATCCCACCATGGCTGCGGCGACTCTCGTCGGCGCACAGGCGGACGCAATGAAGGCGGCGGCCTCCAACGAAGCAGGAGCAATGACGGGATTCATGGGCATGGGCATGGCGATGAACGCAGGCGGCGGAATGAACGCACAGAACCTGTTCGCGATGGGTCAGCAGCAACAGCAGCAGGCAGCCCCCGCACCGGCAGCCGACGGCTGGAAATGCTCCTGCGGAGCGACCGTGAGCGGCAAATTCTGCCCGAACTGCGGCACAAAGAAGCCGGAGCCCGTTCAGGCGGGCGCATGGAAGTGCTCCTGCGGAGCAACTGCAACGGGTAAATTCTGCCCCGAGTGCGGCTCGCCGAAGCCCGCCGACACCGACGGCTGGCAGTGCTCCTGCGGCACGGTCAACAAGGGCAAATTCTGCTCTAACTGCGGCACCAAGAAGCCCGCAGGCGTTCCGCAGTATCGCTGCGATAAATGCGGCTGGGAGCCCGAGGATCCCAAGAATCCTCCCAAATTCTGCCCCGAATGCGGCGACCCGTTTGACGACGGCGATATAACCAACTGACGAATTACTTTTGCACGAAGGGCGGCGATCCCGCCCTTCGTATATATGACCGAGAGGTGAATTATTTGGCTGTTTTGAATGAATATAAACTGTCTCTTATACACATCTGACGCTGCCGACGACTTAATAGGTGTA
>ERZ1027089.621-NODE-621-length-16513-cov-11.306356_pt1 | contig 16513 bp, 23 predicted proteins | sample MGYA00519412_ERZ1027089 | MGnify/ENA primary metagenome ERZ1027089 (study PRJEB26926, sample SAMN06164433) | human gut metagenome | biome: ENVO:00009003; feature: ENVO:2100002; material: ENVO:00002003 | host: Homo sapiens | place: USA | collected 2012 ... | reverse complement strand
AGTGCTGCTTATTGCTCCTAAAATGAAGAAGTGAGAAATTCCCGTTTATTGGGAAGTCACAGAGAACGAAAATCGATATTTATAGGAGGTAAAGCAGAATGAAATGTCCATATTGTGGTGAAGAAATGATAAGAGGATACCTAATGAGCTCACGAGACATTACTTTTGCAGTTGATAATCTGACAAAAGTTTTTCGCATTAAAAAATCGGACGATCTGGAATTAAGTAAAGGTTCAGAAGGAATCCCTCATTGTGAAGCTTATCGTTGCAATAGTTGCAAAAAGATTTTGATTGATTATGCGAATAGATAACTACTTCACCAAGCACATTTTTCAACCGGAATGTGTACCGCCCATGCAGAGCCAACACATTCCGGTCTGTTAAGGAACAAATCAGCCCTTACTACGATAGCAGACACCGAACCAACTATGCGCAAAAGACAAGTTTAACGAATAGTTCCGAAAAATAAAAAGGATACTAGGGGTTTTCTTCCTTGGTATCCTTTTCTATGGTGATCTCTCCGTGTTCGGACTCAAATAATCTTATGTGTTCGTCAATAATCAATCTAAACTCGTCATTTATTTTTCTGTGGTTATAGTCGGCAATATACCTTATTTTTGCATTTTGTGTATCTGAAAGTCTTATACCGGTCATTTTTTCTTTGGATGCCATAATAGTATACCTCCTTAAAAATAGGTGTTGACAAGTGTTAACACCTATGATATTATACTAGTAAAGAAGTGTTAACACTTGTTATCACTATTCTTTCTACTTCTAGTATACCATATCAGAGGTAGAAAAGTAAATGTTGGAACGGTTGTTGTCGGTACATTGGTAACCGTCTGAGAAATGATAGCGTGAAAACTGTTGACAGTTTCGGACAGTTATATTTCATAGGTTTGCATGAGGTTTGCGGACAGTCTGTAAATACTAGGGGTATCGGTACAATGACAACTTAATAATTTGCCACAAAGAAAAGGAGAAAAAAACATGAGTAAAAAAATCGTAGGCAAGCAGAACGTTGATTATGTCAGCAAGAAAACGGGTCAGCCCGTTACTGGAGTTACTCTCCATTGTGTTGGAGAATCTAGTCGTGTAGAGGGTATGGAGTGCGAAACAATTTTTGTTTCCGGTCGCTCTCCCATTTATGAGCAGTGTATGAAATTTCCCCTGGGTGCGGAAATCAATGTTTCCTATAGCCGTTGGGGTACTGCTGAAAGTATTCTTCCCGTAGGTAAATAACAATGACGGTCTCCGGTGGTGATTTTATTCCGGTGACTTCCGGTGTAGAATCACTACCGGATACAGCCGTACAAGTTATTTCCCAAACCATTGATAACAATACTCTCAACGCTATTGCGGATAAGATAGAGGTTTGCAATACTCTTCTGCTTGGCATCAATGATAGGCTTGACTTCATCATTGCTCTAGGTGTGGCTATAGTGTTTGTAGCGGTTTGTTATAGTATACTGAAAAGCTTTTCAAGATTCTAAAGAAAGGAGATACAACACTATGGTTACGGCAGAAATGTTAGCACCGATTACTACTACTCTCGAAGCAAACCTTACCGTTCTGTTACCTGTTGGTATTGCCATTATGGGCACTATGATTGGTATAGGTCTGATTCCTCGTATCGTTTACAAGTTCCTGTAATGGTAATGTAAAAAAACGTGGCGCGTGTGGCACTGTCCACCGCGCCTTTTTCATTCATTCAGAAAGGAGAAATAAATTGAAAAAAATAAAAAAGATACTTCCGGTTTTACTGGGAGTTATGGTTCTGATGTTTGGTTCACTTACGGTTTGTGCAGCAGAGAGCAAACCTAGTATTGATTACTCTCTTGTTGCTTCTTCACATAAGCCGTCATCGGAATATACTTATTGTTTTTCTACATATACTGCGGACAAGGTGTATTTTTATTATACGACATATCCATGTTACTATAATGAAAAAAATGAGTTTATTTGTAACAATAATTCCGGGAAGAGCTTGCCCTATGTAATTGGTATTTATACTGTTCAAACTGGTGCATATACATCTAGTAGTTATACTGCGCATGGTAGTGGTTCTGTTGGTGCTACTGGTTCATTTGCTTGGACTGATTATACTATCTATAATGATAATGATCGGAGTGAAGCGGTTTTTACTCCTCCGGCTCCTCTAGTGGCGGTAGTGGAGGTTCTGCCGGTGGAAATACAGGCACAGACAAAAGTAATATTGACTATAGCAATAGTCTGTCTAGCATTATTAATAATATTATTAGTATTGCCGAAAAAATTACCTCGATTCCTCAACAGATAGCGGATAAACTGGGACTTAGTGCTCTCTTCTCTGCTCTTTCTGAAAAGTTGGTTGCTGTCAAATATACGCTTGCTAATATCCCTGGTATCATAAGAGACCACATCAAGGATATTTTCTCGAATATGATAGATACAGTGGTATCATTACCAAATAAAATCAAGGGTTACATTGTAGACTTACGTGATACGGTACTGGAAAAACTGCGGTCTATCATGCAAGGTATAATAGATCTACCGGACAAAATGGGGGATGCAATCATAGGTCTGTTCTTGCCCTCTGATGGCTTCATAGAAGGCAAGGTACAACACTTTCGTGACAAGTTACTGGCAATGGGCATAGATACCTATAATATGGGTCCTATATTCAATACGGAACAACCTTTTACGGATATAACGTGCACTATCAGAGGGCAGATGGTAACTATCGTGCGTATGGATGTTGTGGACATGGTTGTGAAAAAATTCCGTCCTGTCATCCGTGGCTTTATGTGGTTAATGTTGGTATTTTACAACATTAATCAGTTTTTACGTTTTATCGGTCAAGAAGGTATGACCCTTGGCGGTATTGTCAAAACAGCTGATACAGAATCAAAAAGGAGTTGGTTAGACGGATGATATTAGAAACGATTATAAATATATTCTGCGGTATTTTAGACGGTCTTCTGACTGGCTTTGAATTTGTACAGATTCCCAAACAGGGAATTGAAGCACTAGCAACCGTTACGGCTTATGGCTCGTATGTGGTCGGTGCAGATCTATTGCTATGCTTTGCTTCCGTCGTGACTACGTGGATAATTGTTAAACTGTCGGTAGGTGTCGGCTTATTCATATGGCGGTTGTTGCCACTCACCTAGCAAGCTTGCCCTTAATCTGCGCACGTGTACTGGGATAGTGGGTGTTCTCTCCCACTATCCCAGTGTGCAAAGATGGTTATGCCCTTGTCCTTGGCTCAATCTGGGCAAGCCGTAAGACGGTATTGCGTTGTAGCGTGGTGGCTGTCCGGTATATGACATTCGTTTTGGTAATGCCCTTGTACGTGAGACTTTATGTAGTTAGGGATGAAAGGAGAAAGTATGAAGAACTTAATATGGATACTTCAATTTGTGGTGGTGGCTGTCGTTCTGTGGCAGTTGCCTTTTTTGATTAAAGTGTCTCGGTGGTTGGTGGTAGATGCATATCGCTTTTTCACTAAACCTCGTAAGGTACATTTATTTGGCATATGGCTATACTGCGGTCTGTATGGACAAGGTAAAACAATGGCTTTAACAGAGTACCTTGTTCGTATGCGCAAGAAATACGGTAATAAGATTTATATTTCAACGAACTACGGTTTTGCGGAAGAGGACTTTCCACTTACTACGTGGAAAGACTTATTGACGGAGTACGACCGTCCGGTGATATTTGGATATGATGAGATACAAAATGAGTTCAATTCCCGTGACTACAAGAACTTCCCTTATGAACTGGTAAAGCTACTTACTCAAAATCGTAAAGGACACGGAAAACAGATCGTGGGAACGGCTCAACGGTTTGGACGTGTGGACAAAACTATACGTGAATTATGCACTCATGTTATTGAGTGTCGGAAAGCGTGGTTTGGTCGTGTCACGAAAGAAAAGAAATATGATGTAGATGACTATGAACAAATGCTTGCGGAAATTGATGTTATGAAAAAACGAAAAGTGCCGTGTTCCAGGTATCGTTTTATACAGACGGACGCTCTCCGTAATGCATATGACAGCTTCAAAATGCTTGATTCCGCACGTACGAAAGAATATGTAAGTGCTTCTGAAAAACTGGCTCAAATACTTGCATCGGCTTCCGGTAACTAGGAAGTCGGGGGCAGTATTACCCTCGACTTCTGTGACAAGTGACAAATGCTCTAAAACCTTTGAAAAATCAATGAAAGGAAAATGTCACACAAAAATTTCAACTTTTGTGACAAGTGACAAAATATGAATGATTATCAAGATAAGCGTTCTCGAAAATGGTTATTGACTATTAACAATCCTAAAGAGCTTAATCTTTCCCATGCGGAAGTGAGAGCCACTTTATCTGGTATGAAAAGTGTAGTTTACTGGTGTATGTCTGATGAGATTGGAGAGCAAGGAACATATCACACGCATTTATACATAGCTTGCTCAAATGCTGTACGTGCTTCTACTCTTCATAAAAAATTTACCGGTGCTCATAGAGATATAGCACGTGGTACATCGCAAGAAAACAGAGACTATGTAACAAAGTCCGGTAAATGGGCGGTAACTAAAAAAGCGGAAACATCTATTGACGGTACGTTTGAAGAGTGGGGAGAAATGCCCATAGAACGACAGGGTTCACGGACTGATATAGCGGATTTATACTCTATGATTAAAGACGGGTTGTCCGATTATGAAATACTCGAGCAGTCACCGGATTATCTGCTCCAGATAGATAAGATAGATAAGGTACGGCAGACAGTACGGCAAGAAACCTACAAGAATCAATGGCGCTCTCTCACTGTCACTTATATATGGGGAGATACTGGTAGTGGTAAAACACGGGGAGTTATGGAAAAATACGGTTATGAGAACGTATATAGAGTAACAGATTACTTGCATCCGTGGGATAGCTATCACGGTCAAGATGTGGTTGTGTTCGAGGAGTTCCGGTCAAGTCAACGTATTGGCGATATGTTAAATTATCTTGACGGGTACCCCCTCGAACTACCGTGCAGATATAACAATAAGTATGCTTGCTATACGCAAGTCTATATTATCAGTAATATTCCTATTAGTCAACAGTACACCCAGTTGCAAATTGACAGCTTAGAAAGCTACTATGCATTTCTGCGCCGTATCAATTCCGTACACCACTATACGGGCGGTAAGATTGAGATTAGCCATATCAGCTTAGTGGGTAACGGTTTCCGTCCGGTATTGGACGATGAAATTGACATGATACCATTCAAGGAGATAAAAAATGAAAACAGTGAAATGGATTCTTCTATCGTTGAACCTTAACCCCTACACACATATCGTTGTTAGACAGCATACTTTGCAAGGTATAACCCCGTTGGGCGGTTCTGACAAGGTATCAGAGATCCTGCGTCGGTTTGGTGATATGTATGTGGAAAATACGCATATTACTTCTGACGGCTTATTTGTTATGTATGTGAAGGAGAAATAAACATGTTTTGTAAAATCTTGGGCGTCTTTATTATAGCCGGTATTTATAGTGCTGTGTCTTTGTTTGTGGAAAATTTGATAAAAAGAATTTTCGATATAAAAAGGAAAGGTAAAGGAGAAATATAATGTCTGATTCATTTTGGTATGTAATATTACTTATATGGTTTATATCGATTATTTTATCGTTGAGGTAGGTGCAAAAATGGACAAAAAATGTAAACAATTTCTGTGTGTGCGTTATAAAGATTGTGCGTTCTCACATCATTGTTCTGCTATTATGTGTTTATTCCGTTATGATAAAGCGTGTGAGAATTGTATATACCGTCTTTCGTGCGGTATGCAGAGGAAACGAACTGATTCGTTAAACCGCACTTTTGCAAACAGTACTGCGGACTATTCGCAAGAAGTAACAGTTTAACGAATAGTTCTATGGAAAGATGACTCTGTAACGCTTCTTAAAGCTTGTTTTGGCTGTTTTAGCAGATTTCCGCGGAATCAAGCAATATGGTGAATGGGCCGTCATTTAGCAGGGATACTTTCATATCAGCACCAAAGATTCCTTTTTCTACCTTGGGAATACTTTCGCGGCACCTGCTGATGATATATTCGTACAGTTCATTCGCCATATCCGGTTTACCGGCGTTGATAAAGGACGGACGATTTCCTTTTTTGCAATCTGCGTACAGTGTAAATTGTGATACCAGCAACAATTCACCGTCCACAGCATGCAGATCCAGATTGGTCTTGCCCTGGGCATCTTCAAAGATCCGCAGACCAAGAAGCTTTTTAATCATTTTATCGGCAATTTCCCTGGTGTCTGTCTCAGCCACGCCGATCAGCACCAGGAAGCCTTTGCCGATGCTGCCGGTTACCTCACCGTCTACCTTTACCTCTGCATGCTGTACCCGCTGTATTACAAATCGCATCTGTCTACTTCTCTCCTACGTTTTTCTCTTCTTGATCTTTTTTATCCTGTTCAAAATCAACTTGATCTTTGATCTCATGATCCCTTTGCAGCCTGGAATCCAGATGATGGAATCCTTCCTTATCAATATTCTTCAGATAAGAGTACTTTACAGTCTCTACCGGCAGATCCTTTTTTCGAAGGAAGGTATTGACTACTGCCTTAATCGCCGCATAAATTACCGCAAAAATGGGCACGCCGACGATCATACCAAGGATTCCAAATAATCCTCCGAATACCGTGATCGCAAAAATAACCCAAAATCCCGTAAGTCCTGTGGAATCACCAAGAATCTTGGGGCCTAAGAAATTCCCGTCAAACTGCTGTAATACCAGAATAAACAGTACAAAATAAACACAGTTTAGCGGATGCATCGGGTCGACCACCAGGATCAGAATAGCACTGGGAATCGCTCCAAGATAAGGACCAAAGAAAGGAATAATATTCGTTACACCTACGATTACACTGACCAGAGCTGCATAAGGAGTCTGAAGTAAGGTGGTTCCGATAAAGCAGAGACATCCGATAATAATGGAATCTACGATTTTACCGCCAATGAATCCGATAAAGGTATTGTGAGTAAAACGAAAACTTTTGATCAGTCGGTTGGCGGACTTCTGTTCAAAGAAAGCATATGCCATTTTCTTTGCCTGTCCGGCAAACTTTTCCTTACTTGCCAGAACATAAATAGAAATAACAAATCCTATAATGAAATCCCACAGACCTTTCAGAATATTTATCACACTTAAGGATACTGTCATGATCACCTGACTGGTCTTGGTCAATACTGTATCATTTAACCAATTCTCCAGCTCTACGGAATATTTATCAATCAGAAAAGTAATCTGACTGCCCAATTCCGGATTATCATCCATGATCTTACTGATCCATTTTGTAAAATTGCTGATATAGGTATCAAAATTAGATGCAATGTTTACAATACTGGGAACAATCTGAGAAAGCATCATGGCAACCAGACTGTAGATCAGGGCAATAAACAAAAATGCTGTGATCAGAATGCCGATTCCACGGACAATGGAATTGCGCTTCTTATTTTCCTTCACCTTCAGCTTCCGGCACAAAGGGAATAACAGCTTTGTCTCTATATAATTCAATACCGGAGTCAACAGATATGCCGTTACCAGACCATATAACACGGGCATAAGAATTCCTGTGATCGTATGGAATCCTGCTTTGATACTATTTCCATGGAATAACAGATAATAGAAACAGATACTGGCTGCAATGGTCAAAAATGCGGTCAGCCCCCAGCGAAAATACTTATTGTTTTTTAAGTCGTATTTCATTCAACTACACCTTTCTTCATAAAATCTTATCCCTTTTAATATACTATGGTTTTGCACTCACCACAAGAAGAAATCTGTCGTTTTTGTTGAAAAAGAATTCCCGGCAGTATAAAATAGATACCAGTAAAAGAATGGAGTTAACAATGACATTACAAAAAGTATTGAGCCGTGTCAGACAGGCTGTGGATGATTATCATATGATCGAAGAAGGTGACCGGATTGCAGTGGGGATCTCCGGCGGTAAGGACAGCCTTACTCTCCTGCTGGCTTTATATGAACTCAGCAAGTTTTATCCGAAGCATTTTACGCTTATTGCAGTAACAGTCGATCTTGGATTTCTCAATCTGAATCTGGATGAAATCCGTACTCTTTGTGCTGACAGAAACATCCCATATACCATAGTGGATACTTCTATTGCCCAAATCGTGTTTGAAGATCGTAAGGAAGACAATCCCTGTTCCCTATGTGCCAAAATGCGAAAAGGTGCTCTGAACGATGCCATCAAGGCGGCTGGATGTAACAAGATTGCATACGCACACCATGAAGATGACGTGGTGGAGACTATGATGCTGTCCCTCTTCTATGAGGGTCGTCTGCATACATTCTCTCCGGTAACTCATCTGGATAAAACAGACTTAACCGTGATAAGACCTCTGATCTACATGAGGGAATCGGAAGTCATCGGCTTTGTGCACAAATATCAGATTCCTGTCGTAAAAAGTCCCTGTCCCGCCGACGGACATACCAGGCGGGAATATGTCAAAGAACTGCTTGGGAAGCTTAACAGAGAGAATCCAGGTGTCAAGGATCGTATATTTACGGCAATTCAAAAAGGAAATATGGAAGGATGGACCGATTACTTTGGCAGTCATTAAAGAAGAAAATTACCACGATGAACAAAATAAGAACAATATTCTGAAGCTTCGTAAGGTACTGGATACGCTTCCACCGTTCTGCAGGGATTTCTTTCGTGGGATTGAACCCTATACATCCACCAGAACCAGGCTTGCCTACGCTTATGACATTCGTCTCTTTTTTGAATTTCTTCATGAGACGAACAGCTTTTGTAAAAAAAGAGAGATTACCGAGCTGCCTTTGTCCGTTCTGGATATGGTACAACGGACGGATATCGAAGAATATCTAGAATATATGAGCCTGTATCAGAAGGACGGAAAAGATATCACCAATGAGGAACGCGGCAAGGCAAGAAAACTTGCCGCTCTTCGGAGTTTCTATAATTACTATTTTCAGAGTGAACGCATTGAGAAAAATACCGCGGCACTGGTTCCCTTGCCGAAACGCCATGAAAAAGAGATCATCCGGTTAGAGCCCAACGAAGTGGCGATTCTGCTGGATCAGGTGGAGGACGGCACCAAGCTGACCAAAAAGGAACTGGAATATCATAAGAAAACCAAGCTCCGCGATGTGGCACTTCTGACACTTTTATTGGGAACCGGTATTCGTGTATCGGAATGTGTGGGACTGGATATTAACGATGTGGATTTCGATAACGGTGGCATCAAGATCCGGAGAAAAGGTGGGTATGAGGCAATCGTCTACTTCGGAGAGGAAGTAGAAACCGCTCTGCTCGACTATCTGGAACAGCGGGAACATATCATCCCCGCGGATGGACATGAAAATGCATTGTTTTTGTCCTTACAGAATCGTCGTATGGCAGTCCGTTCCGTAGAGAATCTGGTAAAAAAATACGCTTCCCGTGTTACCACCCTGAAGAAAATCACGCCCCACAAACTACGCAGTACATACGGTACCGAACTATATAAAGAGACCGGCGATATCTATATGGTAGCGGATGTTCTGGGACATAAGGATGTCAATACCACAAGAAAACACTACGCAGCGTTGGAAGAACAACGCCGCAAGCAGGCAGCTAATGCCTTTCACCTGCGGGAACACTCTGACAGACATTCGGAGCATCCGGACAACTAATAACCGTGTGAAAAATAAGCTATCATGCTTATTTTTCACGCTAATTACTTCACAAAATCATAGGAATAATAGGGTACGATCAGTGTCTGTCCGGCTCGGATCGAGTCTTCTTCTGCCAGATGATTAATACTCTGTACTTCTGCAATATATTCTTTCTTATTCTTATATTCATCATAATCGATGTAATCATCGGACAGATCCCACAAGGTCTCTCCGTAGGCAACGGTTACCTGTGTATAATATTTGAACTTCAGCTGATCTTCTCCGGAGCTTGCCAGGGAACGGATTCCGTGATAGGACACTGCACAGAATGCAATCACACAGATGGTAGCAAGCATGGTAACTATTCTGCGCTGCAGCTGACGTCTCCGTCTCAGCTGTCTCTTATATATTCTTAACTCTCTGTCTGTCATATAGTATACACTCTTCTGTACTCTCATAACGCATTTCACCTCATATAAGAAAACGTGTTCGGGAACATTTGTTCTTTATGTTTGTATTATATCGAACATGCATTCTGATGTCAAGCCAAAAATCGAACATATTTTTGGAATATATGTTTGCTTTTTAATTTTTGCTATGCTATAATCATTATATAAATTAACAACAAGAACCAGCATTTATCGGAGGTCATTTATGGGTTATGGAAAGATCACTGCCAAGCAGCAGGAAATATTAGATTATATCAAGGATGAAATTTTGAAGAGAGGTTATCCCCCTACCGTCCGTGAGATCTGTGAGACGGTGAATCTAAAGTCTACTTCTTCCGTGCATTCTCATTTAGAGACTCTGGAGAAGAACGGCTACATCCGCAGAGACCCGACCAAGCCCCGTGCCATTGAGATCTGTGATGACAGTTTCCAGATGGTACGTACCGAGATGGTAAGCCTCCCTGTCATCGGCAATGTTGCTGCCGGACAGCCGATCCTCGCTGAGGAGAATATTCAGGACTACTTCCCCGTTCCCGCCGATGTAGTTCCCAAGGGAGAATCCTTCATTCTGAATGTTCGTGGAGAATCCATGATCAATGCCGGTATTTTTAACGGCGACCGTGTCTTCGTACATGCTCAGAACACAGCACATAACGGCGAGATTGTCGTAGCTTTGATTGATGATTCCGCTACGGTCAAGACATTCTACAAGGAGAAGGGACATATCCGTCTCCAGCCGGAGAACGACACCATGGATCCCATCATCGTCGATGACTGCCAGATCCTTGGCACTGTGTTCGGTGTATTCCGCTTTTACAGATAGCAAAACAGCCTGCAGCGTGATTTGCTGCAGGCTGTTTTTAACTATATTTTACATTTAGTTCTCTGGGAATCTTACCTTCATATAAGAAATGATCTCATCTACGCATCTCTCATATCCCAGCTTAGAGCTGTCCAGACACAGATCGTAATTTCTTGCATCTGTCCATTCCCGTCCGGTATGATACTTATAGTACTCCGCACGGTGCTTATCCGTCTTATTGATAAAGCGCTCCAATTCCTTCGGGCTCATGCTATGCTTCTTCGCTGCGCCTTCCAGACAATATTCCTTCGGGGCATGAATAAATACGCTGAGGACATTTGGGTAATCCTTCAACACATAATCCGCACAACGACCGATAATGACGCAGGATTCCTCCTTTGCCAGGTCACGGATGATCTTCGCCTGATAGTTAAACAGGTTATCTGTAGATGTGAAATCATCGCTTTCCGGAGGGATCAGTTCTCCGTGATATTCTTTTCTGGCAATATGGAACAGACTGGTGTTTTTCACTTTTTCGTCCGCATTCACGAACAGAGCCTCATTGATTCCGCTGTCATCGCTGGCAAGCTTCATCAGTTCTTTGTCATAATAATGGACATTCAGCTTCTTTGCCAGCATCTCGCCGATGGTTCTTCCTCCGCTTCCATACTGTCTTGCAATGGTAATAACTACATTATTCATTCCAATCACCATACCTTTCTGTCTCTGCTGCTTCCACCCACAGCGACTTACATCAAGGGTTATTCACCCAGATATGCTTTCTTAATGGAATCATTATTCAGAAGGTCACTTGCTTTGCCTTCCAGAACGATCTTACCGGTCTCTAATACATACGCTCTGTCTGCGATGGACAATGCCTTCTTCGCATTCTGCTCTACTAACAGAACCGTAGTACCGCTCTTGCTTACCTCCTGGATAATATCAAAGATCTCATTTACGAAGATCGGAGACAGTCCCATAGACGGTTCATCCATTAAAATGATCTTGGGATGAGACATCAAGGCTCTGCCCATTGCCAGCATCTGCTGTTCGCCACCGCTTAAGGTCCCTGCCATCTGGTTCTGACGTTCTTTTAAACGAGGAAAACGATCAAATACTGTCTCTAAGGTCTGAGCGATCTCTTCTTTATCTTTTCTAGTGTAAGCACCCATCATCAGATTCTGTAATACGGAAAGCTGTGCAAATACTCGTCTTCCCTCCGGTACATGCGCCATACCCATGGATACGATCTTGTGTCCGGGGATCTTAACCAGATCCTGACCTTCAAAAGTAATGGAACCTTCCTTCGGTGTCAACAGTCCGGATACGGTGTGCAGGATCGTCGTCTTACCGGCACCGTTGGCGCCAATCAGTGCAATGACCTCACCCTCATCTACATGGAAGGACACACCCTTTATGGCCTGTATCATGCCGTAATATACTTTGATATCATTTACTTCTAACATTGCCATAGCCATCTATCCTCCTATTCGCCCAGATAAGCCTTGATGACTTCCGGATTGTTCAGCACATCACTGGTCTTACCCTGACACAGCACACGGCCGAAATTCAACACCGTAAGTTCCTCACAGATTCCGCTTACCAGTTTCATGTCATGCTCAATCAGAAGGATCGTCATATCAAAATGCTCTCTGACAAAACGAATGGTATCCATCAGTTCCTGCGTCTCGTTGGGATTCATGCCTGCAGCAGGCTCATCTAACAGAAGAAGCTTCGGTTTGGTAGCCAGTGCTCTGGCAATCTCTAACTTTCTCTGTTTACCGTAGGGAAGATTATCAGCCAGTGTATCTGCTTCCGATTCCAGTCCGAATACTTTCAGAAGCTCCATGGCTTCCTCCGTCATCTGCTTTTCTACTTTATAATATTGGGGCAGACGTAAAATTCCGGTAATGGTACTGTAACCCATGTGGTTGTGTAGTCCTACTTTTACATTATCGATTACGGACAGATCCTTGAAAAGCCGGATATTCTGGAAAGTTCTTGCAATACCCGCCTGGTTGATGTCGATAGTCTTTTTGCCGGTGATATCCTTGCCATCCAGAGTAATAATTCCCTCTGTGGGTTTATATACGCCGGTCAGCAGATTAAATACGGTGGTTTTTCCGGCACCATTGGGACCGATCAGTCCATACAGTGCACCTTTTTCAATACTGATATTAAAATCATCTACCGCACGAAGTCCGCCAAAAGAAATGCCTAATTTTTTTGCCTCTAATAATGCCATGATTATTCAGCCTCCTTTTTCACAGACTTCTTACTCTTAAATCCGGCTGCTACTTTCTCTCTCCATTCAATACACTTCGGAGCCCAGTTAAACAGCATCATAACGATCAGTACGATGGAATAGATCAACATACGATAATCGTTCAGTCCACGTAAAAGTTCCGGCAATAACGTCAGAATTACAGAAGCAATAATGGAACCGCGGATGTTACCGATACCGCCCAGTACAACGAACACCAGAATCATAATAGACATATTGTATCCGAAGTTCTTCGGCAGTGCTGTCAGAGTAGACAGATTGTGTGCATACAATACTCCTGCCACGCCTGCGAGAGCTGCGGAGATAGAGAAAGCCATCAGCTTATATTTGGTAATATGAATTCCCACGGATTCCGCTGCAATGGTATTATCACGAATAGCCATGATCGCACGACCGTCTCTGGAATGGATCAGGTTCAATACAATGAACAGTGTAACCAGTAATAACACAATACCAATGGTAAAATTGGAGTCATGAGGAGTACCGGTGATACCCTGCGCACCTTTAATAATGACCTGCCCGTCCTCTGCCATATTCAGATCCATAGTGTTGGTAAAGGAAATGTGGAAGCCATTCTCATCCAGTCCCACAAACAGAATATTGACCAGGTTTTTAATGATCTCGCCAAAGGCCAGCGTTACGATGGCAAGATAGTCACCCTTCAGGCGAAGTACGGGAATGCCGATCAGCAGGCCGAAAATACCAGCAAATGCTGCGCCGATCAATAACGCGACGAAAAAGCGAAGCCCGGAAGGCATTGCGGTATTTTCCATGACTTTGGAGAAAAAGGCACTGGTAAAGGCACCGATACACATAAATCCGGCATGACCGAGGCTCAGCTCTCCCAGGATGCCTACCGTAAGGTTCAGAGATACCGCCAGAATCGCATAAGTACACAGAGGAACCAATAAGCCCTGAAGCAGACTGCTTACCGCACCGGCAGACACAAGGATCTGCATGATCACATAGGCTGCGATCACCATTCCGTAAGTAATAAGGTTATCACGGAAGGTTTTATTCATTTTCTTATTTGATAATTTCTTCATATTATACACCTGCCTCTTCCCTTATACTTTTTCCTGAATATTTTTGCCAAACAGTCCGGCAGGTCTTACCAAAAGTACAACAATCAATACTGCAAATACAATGGCGTCTGCCATCTGGGAAGATATGTAGGCTTTGCCGAAGATTTCAATAATACCGAGCAGGATACCGCCGACCAAGGCACCGGGGATGGAGCCGATACCACCGAATACAGCAGCTACGAAAGCTTTGATACCCGGCATGGAACCGGTATAAGGTGTCAGGGAAGGATATGCGGAACATAACAGCACACCTGCCACTGCAGCCAGACCGGATCCGATTGCAAAGGTAAGTGCAATGGTTCCGTCCACATTAATTCCCATCAGCTGTGCCGCTCCTTTATCCTCGGATACCGCCAGCATGGCCTGACCGGCTTTGGTCTTATTAATAAAGAACATCAGACCGGCCATAATAACCAGACAGGACAGAATCGTCACGATCGTCTCACCGGTAATATTGATCTGTCCGTCTGCCAGCTTCAGTGCCGGAACAGATACTACAGAGGTAAATGCCTTCGCATTGGCGCCAAAGATCAAAAGTGCCACATTCTGCAGCAGATAGCTGACACCAATTGCAGTGATCAGTACCGCCAAAGGAGAAGCTGCCTTTCTCAAAGGCTTGTAGGCTACCTTTTCAATAGCCATTCCAAGCAGAGTACAAGCAACAACAGCTGCCAGAACACCAATCACAGGAGAAAGCCCCATGGTACTGCACATTGTATAAGTAATAAATGCACCGACCATAATAACATCACCATGTGCGAAATTCAGCATTTTAGCAATACCATATACCATGGTATAACCTAATGCGATCAGCGCATAGACACTTCCAAGGCTGATACCGTTGATCAGATAACTGATAAAACTCATGTGAACTACCTCCATTCATGCGAATGCACAAATTATCATCTAAAATAAAGTATAACAGAACATACCGGGAAAAACAACTGCTCCCCTATTATTGCAAAAGCTCTGACATTAAGCAAAGAGGGCTACCCTGCGGTAACCCTCTTTGGAAACTTTGTCAGCAAAATTACATAGCCTTATAAGCACCATTCTCGATCACAACAGCCTTAGGAGCCTTGTTAGCCTCACCGTCTGCGGTCCAGGTCATGCCGCTACCGGTCAGACCATCTACAGTGATCTCTGTCATGGCAGCCTTCATACCATCACAAATATCAGAAACACTCATATCAGGAGTAACACCGCTCTTCTCGATAGCAGCCTTGATCACATAGATAGCATCATAGCTGTCTGCTGCGAACTGGTTGGGAGTATCACCGTATTTTTCCTTATACTTAGTTACGAAAGACTGGGTCAGATCATCGGTTGCATCAGCTGCGAAAGGAGTTAACAGCATAACGCCTTCGGTCAGAGATACATCAAAGTTATCTACACCACCGAGAATACCATCCATACCGTCACATGAGAACCACTTGGGAGCATAACCCATAGCAGCTGCCTGTGTCAGGATAAGTGCGGATTCCTGATAATAAATAGGAAGGAATACCATGTCTGCTCCGGCATCCTTTGCCTTCTGTAACTGTACGGAGAAATCCGTCTTGTTATCAGCGGTAAAAGCTTCTGCTGCTACGATTTCAAACGGCTGATTCTCAGCTTCTTTTGCAAATTTCTCGTAAATACCGGAAGAATATACATCGGAGCTGTCATAAATAATGGCGATCTTCTCAGCCAGACCGTTCTCACCAATATACTGTGCGGATGCAAGACCCTGGTTAGGATTGGAGAAGCATACGCGGAAGTTGTTATCATACTGAACACATTCTACTGCAGAACCGGAAGGAGTAATCTGGAACATATTGTCCTCTTTGGTCTTGTCGGTAACTGCAATACATGCACCACTGGTGGTAGAACCATCAATGATCTGAGCGCCCCAGTCCTTTAATGCATTATAAGCATTTACGGATTTCTCAGCATCTGCCTCGTCATCCTGGAACTTGAATTCAACCTGATAACCGTTGATACCGCCTGCTGCATTGATCTCTTCTACTGCAATCTCTGCACCGTGCTGTACAGCCAGTCCATAAACTGCTGCGCCACCGGTAGTAGGTCCGATACCACCGATCTTAAATACGCTGCCGGATGCTGCACTGTCGGAAGCTGCTGCACTCTCAGTTGCTGCGTTTGTACCGGTTGCTGCAGAACCATTGTCTGTATTACCACCTGTCTCTTATACACATCTGACGCTGCCGACGACTTAATAGGTGTAG
>ERZ1027089.619-NODE-619-length-16558-cov-5.484760_pt1 | contig 16558 bp, 20 predicted proteins | sample MGYA00519412_ERZ1027089 | MGnify/ENA primary metagenome ERZ1027089 (study PRJEB26926, sample SAMN06164433) | human gut metagenome | biome: ENVO:00009003; feature: ENVO:2100002; material: ENVO:00002003 | host: Homo sapiens | place: USA | collected 2012 ... | reverse complement strand
CTACACCTATTAAGTCGTCGGCAGCGTCAGATGTGTATAAGAGACAGGAAAAAGACTTGCGATAAAAAGGCCGTGCGGAAACAGTGGCTGGAAGATTTGGTAGTCAACGAGACCATGCGGAATATGCAGCTCTTGAAACGATACAGAAATGCAGCGATATCCTCAGCCTGCATCTGGCGGTCACACCTCAGACCGTGAACATGGTGGACGCAGGTTTTCTGGCGGGCATGAAGGACGGTGCATTTTCATCGTCAACACTGCCCGCGGCGACCTTGTGGCCAGCGCCGCCCTTGCCAAAGCCCTGTGCAGCGGCAAGATCGCCGGAGCCGGACTGGACACCATTGCGCCGGAACCGGTCACAACGGAAAATCCGCTGCTCAGCCTGCCGCATGATCGCCGCGGCGATCCGGGCGGTGCAAAGCGGACAGCGGCCGGAAAATATCGTGAACGGGTTATAATAAAAAGCAAAACAAAAACACCCTTACAGCTGAAATGGAAAAGCTGTGAGGGTGTTTTTGCTTGTACGGCAACCGCACATATGGGAGGTTGTTATTGTCTGCTTTTGGCGGGCGGGTCCGGCTTCATGGCTTCCAGTGCAGTGCCCAGCTCCTTCGGCTGAAGAGGGCCGGTGCAGTCCGCGGAAGAGCTTTGCAGCTTTTCCAGCAGGGAAACGGAAGTGAAGCAGTTCAGGCCGCTGCAGTTGATCAGCTGCACGCCCGGTGTGGTAAAAACGGAAAAGACCTCGACCTGAGATGCATTCAGCTGGGGCAGAAGAGACGCAAGAGCTGCCTGCTGCGCGGTCTGATCCGGCAGGGGAGAGTGGATCGCCTTGGTCGTCTTATCCAGCTTCTGTGTCCAGTCGGCGGCTTTTCCGTTATTGGTAAGGGCACCGCCATAACCATAACATTTCAGGCCGATGACACGATGCTGCGTGATGAGCACGAGCGAAAGATTGGTTTTGGTCTTGCCGTCCGAAAGCTGGCCGGGCATGACGATGTACCAGTGATTTTTGCGCACCAGCTTCATCAGAGAGGAAACGAACTGCAGAATGTCCTTCTGGGATCCGTTGCGGGAAGAGGAAGACACCGCTGCACAAGCAGCTTCTTCCGAGGGCAGCTGCCCCAGAATGTTGCGTCCCTTACCCCACAGGGTCAGATCACCGCTTTTCTTTTTTCGGTACAAAGCCGGCAGGGAAAAAACAACAAGGACAGCCAGAACGATCAGTGTAATTGTATTTTGTGTCATTTGGATACCTCATAAGGGGGATTGAAATAGAGAGCATGGTCGCCCATGTTGGGGCCTTGCATGACCACGTTCACGTTGTTCAGGTGGGTAAAGATCGCATTTTGCAGGCGCTCACGGTCGTTGGCGCGGATCGCTTCCAGAATATCCGTGTGCTGCTCAATGATCGTTTCTTTTGCCTCATGATGGATGGAGAGCAGACGTGCCCGGCGATAATGTACATTCTGCGGACCGGTATGCTCCAGCACGAACTCCCGGTGGGCCAGCGAATAGAAGATATGGTGGAAATCTTCATCCAGACGGAACACGGTTGCAATGTCATCCATTGCGCGGGCGGTCCGCTGCTGTTCCACAATGGAGCACAGATAAGGATAGATCGCAGTAAGTGCGCCGGAATCGAACGCTTCCAGACAGACATGGGTTTCCAGAACTTCGCGCAGGTAGCGGGTCTGCTCCACCTGCTGGCGGTCGATCAGGCTGACAAAGCTTCCCCTTTTGGGGAACACATCCACAGCACCATCAGCCGCCAGGCGATGCAGTGCTTCACGCACGGGAACACGGCTGCATTCAAACTCGGCAGCAAGGCGCACCTCGCTGAGCTTTTCGCCGGGGAGCAGATCCAGACTGCAGATCTGGTTCCACAGGCTCAGATAGATCTGGTCGGTAGCAGTGAGCATATCGGCAGGGAGAGAATTTGACATAAATGATGTCCTTTCAAAGAAGGTTAAAGCAGGTTTCGATATCTCTTGAAACTAGTATACTTTAAAATCTAAAAAATAACAATATATAAAATATCAAGATTTCAGGATAAATACTGGTCAAAAAGTGGAAAAAGCTGTAAATGGTAGAAAGAATACAAGATTCCGATGATGTATACTAGATTGTATGGAGAGCTAAAACGCGAGAAATGGACGGAAAGACTGTAGAATGTGCATAAAATAACCATAAAAATTTGTAGAATCGGTAAAATTGTATGAAAAGTATTGTTTTTGAGATGAGGAGAGGATATGCTATGATGATGGCACAGAAAACTAGTATATAATTTGCGAGAACCGCAAAGATTGAACGGATAAACAAGTATAAAACATGGAGGACTTTACAAAATGGATACCTTGCAAAAAAAGATCCTTTGCCCGTCGATCCTCAATCTTTCCACAGACAACATGCGGGAAGAGATCGAAAAGCTGGATGCAACGGACATGGACATCTACCATGTGGACATCATGGATGGCACCTTTGTACCGAACTTCGGCATGTCGGTGCGTGAGCTGGAAATGATCCGCCGCATCACCGACGCGGGCCATCACAAGCTGGTTGACTGCCACATGATGGTCATGAACCCGCACCGCTACATCAAGAGGATCGCAGAAGCCGGTGCCGATATCATCTACATTCATCCTGAATCTGAGCTGATCCCCTCCGCTACGCTGGAGCTGATCCAGCTGGAAGGCAAAAAGACGGGCCTGATCCTGAACCCCTGCACCAGCCTTGAGACGGTGAAGGACATGCTGCCCATCACCGATTACGTCATGATCATGGCTGTGAACCCAGGCTTTGCAGGCCGCGAATTCATGCCTTACACGCGCCAGAAATTCATTGAGCTGGATAACTACCGCAAGGAAAAAGGCCTGAACTACCACCTGATGCTGGATGGCGGTGCTACCCGCGAGGTGATCGCCGACCTGTACCATAACTGCAATGTGGAAGGCTTCGTGCTCGGCAAGCAGGAACTGTTCTTCCAGCAGGATGATTACGCAACCTGCATCGACCGCATCCGCACTTTCTGATAAGACCGATTTTTGTGCCGGGGAAAGGCACCTAAAATAAAAAGAACGAGAACACACGAATCAAGGAGGAAATTTACCATGAAAAAGATTTCTCGCCGTAGCTTTCTGACCGTTGTTGGCGCAGCAGCTGCTACCGCAGCCCTGACCGCATGCGGCGGTTCCAGCAGCTCCACTGCAGCTTCCACCTCTTCCGCAGCTTCCACTGCTGCTCCCGCAGCAACCGCAAGCAACGCTTCTGTGGTGCTCAAGTTCGACCTGACCGTTTCTCTGGAGCATCCCTGGGGCCTTGCAGCTACCGAGTTCAAGAACCGCATCGAGGAGAAGTCCGGCGGCAGCATGACCGTTGAGATCTACCCCTCCAGCACCTCCGGTTCCGAGGCGGACTCTCTGGCCGGTATGCTGGTCGGCACCACTTCCATGACCATGTCCGGCGGCTCCTTCAACGGCTACGCACCCAGCGCCACCCTGCTGGAGGCTCCCTGGGCTTACAACTCTGAGGAAGACGTTCAGGCCATGTGCGAGAGCGACATCGGCAAGGGCATCATGCAGGACTTCGAGGATGCAGGCTTCAAGGTACTGTGGTATCAGCTGCGTGGTCCCCGTGAGCTGACCTCCAATGTGCCCATCAACAAGGCTTCTGATCTGCAGGGCCGCAAGATGCGTATGAGCGGCAATGTTCTGCACAACAGCATGTGGACTGCCGCAGGTGCCATCACCTCCGCCATCGCACTGAGCGAGACCTTCAACGCACTGAGCCAGGGCGTTGTGGAAATGCAGGAAAACCCCTACGATATGATTTACGATAACAGCTTCTACGAAGTGCAGAAGTACGTGAACCAGACCAACCACGTGTACTCCACCATCTTCAACCTGCTCAGCGTGGATATCTGGAACGGCCTGTCCGAGGATCAGCAGAACATCATCACTGAGACCTCCAACGAGATGCAGGATTGGACCAACGAGTACTACTTCGCTCACAAGGACGAGTACCTCGAAAAGCTGAAGGAAACCGGTATGCAGGTGAACGAGGACGTTGACCGCGACGACATCAAGAACGCCATGATGCCCGCCATCGAGGAGTTCCTGAAGAGCCAGCCGGGCGATTTGTGGACCACCTATCAGGCAATCTGCGATCTGTCCAACAGCTAAACAGACCCTTTAAAAAAGTACATTTTCATCTGACCGTTCTCCAATAGTGGCCGCGCCGTTCTTGATGGGCGGCGCGGCTTGATTTGGAAAATACACACCTGAGTACGGAGGAATATCCAGAATGAAGAAAGTTTTGGACGTGCTGGATAGGCTGTTTCACTATCTGGCAGCCATCGGCTTTGGGTGCGTCACAGTCTGCGTGTTGGTGCAGATCCTTGCCCGCTATATTCCGGGAGTTACCGCTCCCTGGACAGACGAGATGACACGCCTGTTTTTCCAGTATACGATCATGATTGCCTGCCCCATGGCCATCAAGTACCATGAGTACGCATCCATCGATGTGATCGCAGCCCAAACACATGGCACCGGCCGTCACATCCTGAACCTTGTTTCGGATGCGGCCATCCTAATCGTGTGCCTCTTTGGAATCCCGCAGGCACGGACCTATTTCCGTGTTGGCACAAAGTCGCTTTCCACCTCTCTGCAGATCAACCTGGGCATCTTCTATGTGGTGCCGCTGGTCATTTTTATCCTGACTGCAATTTACGTAGTGCTGGATGCGATCAATGAAGTAAATCTGATCAGAAAGGGGGACAAAGCACAATGATCGGTGGCATGTTTATTCTGTTTCTGGTCCTGCTGCTGCTAAACGTGCCCATTGCGTTCTCTCTGGGTGCTTCTTCGCTGTTCTATCTGCTGACCTCCAATATGAACGCGGCGGTCCTGGCACAGAAATTCTATGCAGGCATCGACTCGTTCACCCTGCTGTGCATCCCCGGCTTCATGCTGGCTGGTGCTTTGATGAACGGCGGCGGCATCACCCGCCGCATCCTGAACTTCTGCAACGCCTTCCTGGGCCACTTTACTGGCAGCCTTGCGCTGGTGAACATCGTAGCATCCATGGTCTTTGCCGGCATTTCCGGTACGGCCATTGCGGACGTGTGCTCTCTAGGCGGTATGCTGATCCCCGCCATGGTGGAGGACGGCTACGACGACGACTTCTCGGTTGCAGTTACGGCTGCTTCCTCTGTGGTCGGCCCCATCATCCCGCCCAGTGTGCCCATGGTCATTGCCGGTTCCTGCGTGAGCATCTCGGTTGGCAAGATGTTCCAGGCAGGCATCATCCCCGGTGTCCTGCTGGGTCTGGCACTGTGTGTACCCACCTACATTATCTCGGTCAAGCGCCACTACCCCAAGCACGAGCGTTCCAGCTGGAAGAAGCGCTTGGAAGTTACCAAAGATGCTATCTGGGCGCTGCTGATGCCCGTTATCCTGCTGGGCGGCATCCTTTCCGGTATCTTTACCCCCACCGAAGCTTCCATCGTGACCTGCGTTTACTCCCTGATTGTGGGCGTGTTCGTCTATAAAGAGATCAAGCTCTCGGATGTGCCCCGCATCGTTTACACCAATATGCGCTCCTGCTCTTCCATCATCATCCTGATTGGTCTGGCAAACGTGTTCGCATTCATCCTGACCAACGAGCGCATCCCGCAGAAGGTTGCAACCGCGATCCTGAGCATGACCACGAACCGCATCCTCGTTATCCTGCTGATCAACTTCGTGCTGATCTTTGTGGGCATGTTTATGGAAAGTCTGGCGGCGATCCTGATCACCTTCCCTGTGCTGCTGCCGGTGGCAACGGCTGTTGGCATGAACCCGGTCCACTTTGCTCTGATGGCCATTCTGAACCTGATGATCGGCCTGACCACGCCTCCCGTTGGCATGTGCATCTGCACCGGTGCCCAGATCGGCGGCGTTTCCAGCTGGAAAGCCTTCAAGGCAAATATGCCGTTCCTGATCACCAGCCTGATTGTGCTGATGCTGGTCTCCTTCTGTGAGCCGATCACCCTGTGGATCCCCAGCCTGTTTGCCTGATAACTGTATGATTGAGATAACTGTATGATTGATTGGAGGAACTTACAATGAGCCGTACTGTAGTGATTACCGGTGCCGGAGGCGGCCTCGGCAGCATTTTTGCCAAGGAGTTTGCAAAGACCGGATACCGGGTAGCGATTCTTGATTTTAACATTCAGGCAGGCCAGAAGGTGGCCTGCGAGATCGAACAGGCTGGCGGCGATGCCGCAGCATTCCAGGTGGATGTTACGGACAAAGCTTCGCTGGAAAAGGCCCGCGATGCTGTGGTGCAGCACTTTGGCAGCTATGAAGTGCTGATCAACTGCGCAGGCATTCAGGACCCGCTGGCAAAAACCACCTCGGAAGCTTATGCCGCAGGCGACGAAAAGGCAACAGAGGTCGTCAAGGTGGATCCGCAGGCAGCAGATCTGGCCGCGGAAAAGGCCCGCGTTCTGGCTTCGTCCCGTACCCTGTTCAACATCGACAGCGATAAGCTGCTGCGCGTCATGGATGTGAACTGGCTGGGCACTGTGATGGCATGTCAGGTGTTTGCAGTGAATATGGTGGGCCGCGATGGCTGCTCCATCATCAATATTACCTCCATGGCAGCCTACGATGCACTGAGCATGGTGCCTGCATACGCAAGCAGCAAGGCCGCTGTGGATATGTTTACCAAGTGGCTGTCCAACTACCTGTCCAACACGGCAGGCAAGGTGCGTGTGAATGCGGTCGCACCCGGCTACTTCCTCACGCCGCTGAACCATGACATGTATGTGAACCCGGATGGTTCCTACACCCAGCGCTACTGGAACGTGATCCACCGAACCCCGATGGGCCGCCTTGGCGACCCGAAGGAACTGGTGGGTGCACTGCGGTTCTTTGCTGATCCGGAAATGTCTGGCTACATCACAGGCCAGGTCATTGCCGTGGATGGCGGTTTCCTGTCCTGCCCGGGTATCTGAAGCTTTGGAAAGGGGAACATGATTATGAAAGCAATTGTTGTAAATGGCCCTGGTGATATGCAGCTGGTGGAGCGTCCCATGCCTGAGATCAAGGAGCCGAATCAGGTGCTCGTCAAGGTGCACGCTGCCGGCATCTGCGGCTCGGATGTGCATGTCTATCATGGCAGCAACCCGTATGCAAAGTATCCTGTGGTGCTTGGCCACGAGGGTTCCGGTGAGGTGATCGCAGTGGGCGAGGGTGTTACCGACCTGAAGCCCGGCGCAAGTGTTGTGTTTGAACCGATCACCTACTGCGGCAAGTGCTATGCCTGCCGCTGCGGCCACCACAATGTCTGCCGTGAACTGAAGGTTCTGGGCTGCATCGTGGACGGCATTTTTCAGGAATATGTGGTCATGCCGCGCAGCCAGGTGTATGAGTACGATGCTTCCAAGATGACTTATCAGCAGGCTGCTCTGTGCGAGCCGTTCACGATTGGCCTGCAGGCAAACTGGCGCGGCGATGTGCGCCCCGGCGATGTGGTGCTGGTGCACGGCGGCGGCCCCATCGGCCTGATCGTTGCCAACATTGCAAAATCGCGCGGCGCTACCGTGATCGTGTCTGAGCCGAACGAGAGCCGCCTTGCTATGGCAAAGGACTTTGGCGCAGATTACAGCATCAACCCGATGAAGGAAGATCTGGATGCGTTCATCAACAAACTGACCGACGGCGAGGGTGTCAACGTGATCTTTGAGGCCGCAGGCGTTCCCGCACTGCTGGCACATGCAACCAGCCAGCTTTCTCCCGCAGGCCGTCTGGTGGCTATGACCTTTGGCAAGGAGCCGATCCCCGTGAACTTCAAGGAGATCAATGCAAAGGAACTGACCATTCTGGGTACCCGTCATCAGTACCAGAAGTTCCCCGAGGTGGTCAAGATCCTGCCTGACCACCTGAAAGAGGTCGATGAGATCACCACGCATGTGTTCAAGGCAGAGGACTTCCAGAAGGCATTCGATACCCTTGCAGACCGCAACAGCGGCGCTGGCAAGGTGATGCTGACCTTCGCCTGAGAGCAAGTGCCCCTTACATTATAAAAAGAGAAACAAAAAGGAGCTGCTGCACAGTGTTTGTGCGGCGGCTCTTTTTTTTGCCTGCGGAGGACTTGACAAGAATGATATATAGTGATATGATTTTGATATCATAAAGAAATACTTCCGCACCCTGTGAAGGAGGGAAACTGTTATGGAAGAGAAAATTCTGCAGACCAAAAAGAACGGCATGGTCATGCTGCTGCTCACCCTGCTGGGCTATGCTGTTACCGTCCTGCTGTTTTTCTACAGCATCATTCTGCTGGACGAAAGCCTGTTTCCGGGCATCCTGCTCACGATCCTGTCCATCGCATACTGGGTGGCGGGCATCTTCCTGCTCTGCGGCCTGAAGGTGTTAAAGCCCCAGGAAGCACTGGTGCTCACCCTGTTCGGCGATTACATCGGCACCCTGAAGGGACAGGGGTTTTACTGGGTGAACCCCTTCTGCACCGCGGTGAACCCGGCAGCTGGCACCAAACTGAGCCAGAGCGGCGATGTGAACAGCGGCGAAACCGGCATGGCGGCCCTGCTTAAGGCAGGTAACAGCAGTTCCCAGACCGCAGAATCGACCAGCAAGAAGATCTCGCTCAAAATGATGACCCTCAACAACTCCCGCCAGAAGATCAACGATTGTCTGGGCAACCCGGTGGAGATCGGCATTGCGGTCATCTGGCGCGTGACCGATACCGCAAAGGCCGTATTCAATGTGGACAACTACAAGGAGTACCTCTCCCTGCAGTGCGACAGCGCTCTGCGCAATGTGGTGCGCATTTACCCCTATGATGTGGCTCCCAATGTGGACACCACCGGCGACGGCGTAGCCGATGAGGGCAGTCTGCGCGGTTCCTCGGAGGTGGTAGCCGCCCGCATCCGGGACGAGATCCAGAAGAATGTAGCCGAGGCCGGCATCGAGGTAGTGGAAGCCCGCATCACCTATCTGGCCTATGCGCCGGAGATCGCAGCCGTGATGCTGCAGCGCCAGCAGGCAAGTGCCATCATCGATGCCCGCAAGATGATCGTGGACGGTGCTGTGGGCATGGTGGAAATGGCCCTTGAACGCCTGAATGAGAACAAGGTAGTGGAGCTGGACGACGAGCGCAAGGCGGCAATGGTCTCCAACCTGCTGGTGGTGCTGTGCGGCAACCGTGACGCACAGCCCATTGTGAACAGCGGCAGCCTGTACTGATGGCAGAGCCCAAAAAGCAGGTGCCCCTGCGCCTGAACGCGAAGCTCTACGATGCCCTTGCCGCCTGGGCCGAAGATGACTTCCGCTCGGTGAACGGGCAGATCGAATATCTGCTGACGGAGTGCGTGCGGCAGCGCAAAAAGAACGGCAAGTATGTCTCGGACCAGATCGATGTGCCGCCTGAACTGGATATCAAATAAAATACCAATTGGCCCCGGCTGTGCGGATGAACTCTGCATGGCCGGGGTTTGTGTTTATCTGTGGCTCCCTAAAGGCTGAAAATGCGAAATTTCCTGCCGGAAAATAACGAAAATACATTGACAGTTGCACACCTGTGACGATATAATAGACCAAGGAATATCTTTCTGTGGCAATGGAAAGACCTTCCCGCAGAAAACTATATTCCGAAGAAAAGAGGGAAGCTTACCCGCTTGAACAGACAAAAACAACATCGTGGTGCCGCTGCTGCGCTGGCTGTGCTGGTGCTGGCAGCTGTACTGCTTTTTGTGGGCGGAAGCTGGCTGGAAAAGCGCAGCCAAAAGCCGGAGACCCGGACGGAGCTGCCGCAGGAGACCGCTGAGACCATGGAAGTGGACGGCGTGACCTACCGCAGGCGCACAGATCTGACTACCATCCTTGTTATGGGCATCGACCATGACAGCGAGGTGGAAGCAGAAGGCTCCTATCAGGGCGGTCAGGCGGATTTTCAACGGCTCATTGTGATAGACAGCAAAGACAAGACGGTCCGTCAGCTCAAGATCGACCGCGACACCATGGCAGAGGTGACGGTGCTGGGTATGCTGGGCAATCCGGTGGGCACCACTCAGATGCAGATCAGCCTTGCCCATGGCTTTGGCGATGGCAAGGAGGAAAGCTGCGGCTATGCCCGTGATGCAGTGTCCCGCCTGCTGCAGGGGGAAAACATTGATTTCTATCTGGCTATGAGTCTGGACGGCATCTCGGTGCTGAACGACCTTGCAGGCGGTGTGACCGTGACGCTGGAGGATGATTTCTCCGCAGCAGACCCGGCCATGACCAAGGGAGCTACCCTGACGCTGCAGGGCGATCAGGCTGAGATTTTTGTGCGCAGGCGCATGGATATTGGCGAAGGCACCAACGAAGCCCGCATGGTGCGGCAGGAGGAGTATCTTGCACAGCTTTCCGCACAGCTGGAAAGCAGGGTGCAGCAGGATCAGCAGTTCACCGCACAGGTGTACGATGCGCTGCAGCCTTATCTGGTCACCGACCTTGCAAAGGGTCAGCTGGTCAATGAGGTGTGGGCCGCAAAGGACGATACTGTGGAACCTGCCATTGCACTGGAAGGCGAACACAAGGTGGCAGAGGACGGATTCACCGAGTTCTATCCGACCGAAGCTTCCATCCAGAAAGCGGTTCTGACGCTGTTCTGGGAGCCTGTTGAAGAATGATGTAAATGTTGAAAAGCATTTGCGATAGAAAGCAGCATCTTGGGGAGTGCGGCTTGAAGTGAAAGGAGATCTTCATTATGAAGAAAGTTATCAGCGCTGTTCTGACCGCTGCGATGGTCGTGGGCATGGGTGTGTCTGTTCTGGCAGCAACGCCCAGCAAGACTGTGGCAGATGAGGTCAAGGCCAGCGGTTCTGCTACCGTCACCGGTGTTCTGGGCATTGTCAGCGATGTGAAGGTCACTGCCAAGGAGGATACCGCTCAGGTCAAGGAAGTCCTGCAGGACATCACTTCTGATGCAGACCTGCAGAAGGCTGCGGGCGCTTCGAAAGAAAAGAAGACGACTATAGATGTTACTGTAACGCAGGCCTTTGAGATGCAGACCTCTAACCTGCTCGACGCTGCAAATGTTAAGCTGACCATTGAGTCCAAGGTCATTGAGGCTGCTTACGAGGACAACGAGGAAGTTACCGTTCTGGTGGCTGTGCCCAAGACGAAGGCAGACGGCACTGTGACCTATACCTACTATACTGTGCCCGGTAAGGTCGTGGATGGCAAGATCGTGGTGAACCTGAAGGGCCGTCAGGTCAAGCTCTATGGCTCCAACTTCGTTCTGGTGGCCGTGAAGACCATTGAGGGCTAAGAACTAGAAATGTTCTGCGGTGCTCCCTGATGAAAAAGGGAACGCCGCATTTTTGGCGTATAGGATTCAGAGAAATAGAGGAAAGGGCACAACGCCCGGGCCGCATGGGCGGCAGTATTATAAGGTTATAAGGAGTGAAATCGTGCAGCAAGATACTTTTATGAAGGAGCGCACAGCTTTAGCGGTACAGCCGGAACAGGGAGAAGATACCATTGATCTGCTGGAACTGGCATTGGGCCTGCTGGCCCACTGGACGCTCATTGCAGCCACGGCTGTGGTGGGTGCCGTACTGATGGCGCTTTATACGTTTTTTCTGGTAACGCCGATGTACAAGGCAACGGCTACCATCTATGTGGTCAGCCGCAATGATTCGGTGCTGAACTTCTCCGATCTGCAGGTCGGCAGCGAGCTGACCAGCGATTACATCAAGGTCTTTGAAATGTGGGAAGTCCACGAAAAGGTCATCAGCAACCTGGATCTGGATTACACCTACACCGATATGGCCAGTATGCTGTCTGTCACCAACACCAGCGACACCCGTATGCTGGATATCACGGTCACGAACCCGGATCCGGAAGAAGCAGCAGCGATCGCAAACGAGTATGCGGATGTGGGCGCAAAGTACATCTCGGAAAAGATGAAGACGGACGAGCCCACCCTGATGTCTTCTGCGCGTGTGCCGGAGAACCCGTTCAGCCCCAACAAGGCCAAGAACATCCTGCTGGGCTTTGTAGTGGGCTTTGTGCTGGCCTGTGCCGTGGTGGTGCTGCGGACCATGCTGGACGATACCTACAAGTCTGCCGATGATATCCGCAAGTATACCGGCATGGTCGTGCTGGCATCGATCCCGCTGGCCGATGCTGGCGAACAGCCGAAAGAGAAAAGCGAGTTCAAGCGCCGCACCAAGCGGTTTGCCGATGATGTCCGCCGCCGTGTGGGTGGCAGCTCTGGGAGGAAAGCATGAAACAGCTGAAGATCACAAAATTTCCGGCTCTGGATTATGCGGGAAATGAAGCCTTTAATACCCTGAGCACCAACCTCTCCTTTGCAGGTGCGAGTGTCAAAAAGATCATGATCACCAGCTGCCATGCTGCAGAGGGCAAGAGCTATCTGTCCATGAACCTGATGCGCACGCTGGCACAGCGCGGCATCAAGGTGGCGCTGGTGGACGCAGACCTGCGCCGCAGCATGGTCAACAGTGACTACGGCCTGAAATATGAGGATGGCCGCAGCGACGGTAAGGGCCTCTCCCATTTTCTGGCCGGTATGGTGGGCATGGATGAGGTGATCTACCAGACCGATATCCCCAACGCGATCATGGTGCCGGTGGGCCGCGATGTGCCCAACCCGCTGGCGCTGCTGACCAACAGCCATTTTGCCGAACTGCTGGATATGCTGGCCAGAATGGCAGATTACGTCATTGTGGACGCACCCCCGGTGGGCGTGGTCATCGATGCGGCGGAGATCGCCAAGGCATGTGACGGCACCCTGATCGCAGTGCACTACAACGATGTGAGCCGTCAGGAGCTGCTGGACGTGAAGCAGCAGATCGAGCAGACCGGCTGCCCCATTCTGGGCACCGTGCTCAATCAGGTGGACTACGACAACTATATGGGCCGCAAGTACTACAAATCCTACTCAAAGTATGGAAAGTACGGTTATTACAGAAAGTATTATAAACGAAGCCACGAAGCGGAAAAGAAATGAGCGGCTTTACGGATTATCATGCGCACTTCGTCTACGGCGTGGACGATGGTGCGCAGACCAGAGAAGAAATGTATGCCATGCTGGATGCAGCGGCAGCAGACGGTGTGCGGCACCTGTTTGCTACCTCGCACAGTACGCCGGGCATGGAACGCTTCCCGCAGGAAATCTACGACCGGCATCTGGCCTTTGCCCGGGATTACTGTGCGCAGAAGGGCTACGACCTGAAACTGGAGCACGGCTCAGAGCTTTTGTATACCCCTGCGGCGGGATATGCGGCAGTCCAGCGCCAGCTGCTGACCTTGGGAGATACCGGCTGGGTGCTGCTGGAATTTGTGCCGAACATAACGGCAAAGGAGCTGGAAACGGCTCTGCAGGAGATCACGGGTGCGGGTTACCGCATTCTGGTGGCCCACATTGAGCGGTATCCCTGCCTTGCGCAGCACGGCCTGCTGGCCCGCCTGCATGAGCAGTACCGGTTGCGCTGCCAGATCAACTGCTCGGCTGTGCTGGACAGCGGCTTCTGGCAGTGGATGCGGCTGGAGCACTGGATCAAGACCGGGCTGGTGGACGCGGTCTCTTCCGATGCACACAACTGCACCTCGCGCCCGACCCGGATGCGGCAGGCGTATGAGCGGCTCTGCACCCGTGTGGGACAAACGACAGCACAAAAACTGACCGGACTGGATGGCACAGAGTATCTTGTATAGTTGCTTTGACTGTCGGAAATGAAAATGGGAAAGATGCCTCTTTCAGCCAGCTGCTTCGTGAGGAAACGGATGGGGAGGGAACGTCCTTTTGTAAAGAAGTGTGGAGCTTCTGGCTTTTTGTGCAAAAAAACTTGCGAATCAAAGGACAAAGTGTTAAACTGAAACAGGGAACATGTATGGTAAACTTGCGGGGGTGTACGAATGAAGATACTGGTCGTCGATGATGGACAGCTTGCAATCAACTCGCTGATCCGCATCCTGTGCCGCGTTGCACCCGACTGTGACTATATCAGCGCCATGACGACCGAGGATGCACTGAGCTGGATGCGTCAGGGGCCGATGGACGCGGCTTTCCTCAACCTGGAAATGCCCGGCATGAACGGGCTTGCTTTGACGCGCATGATCCAGAAGCTGCAGCCGCGCTGCAACATCATTGTGGTAACAGAGCACCCGGAGTATGCGCTGGAAGCGCTGCAGATCTTCGTGAGCGGCTTTTTACTCAAGCCTGCAAACGAGGCAGATGTGCGCAATGTGCTGGAGCATCTGCGCTACCCGCCGGAGAATGCCCCTGTCGGCATCAAGATCCAGTGCTTTGGCAATTTTGAGATCTTCGTGGGCGGGCGCGCTTTGGCCTTCAAGCGCAGCAAGAGCAAGGAGCTGCTGGCCTATCTGGTGGATCGCAATGGTGCCACCTGCACCAACGGCGAAATGCTGGCCGTGCTGTGGGAGGATAAGCCCGACACCGCATCGCTGCACAGCCATCTCCGCAATCTGATCTTTGACCTGAGCCATACACTGGAGGATGCAGGTGTTACCGGCCTGCTCATCCGCGGCCGCAGCACACTGGCGCTGGACACCAGCAAGGTGGATTGTGATTATTACAATTTCCTGCGGGGCAGCCGCTCGGCCACCAATTCCTATCGCGGCGAGTATATGACCCAGTATTCTTGGGCAGAGGTGGCCCGTTCAGCACTGCGCCAGCAGGCAAATGTGCAGAAAACAGCCTCGATCCCCAGTTACTATGTGCCGCCTACCGGCTTTTAAACCAGAAAAAACAAGAACACCTCAGAAAATCGCTCGATTTTCTGAGGTGTTTTTTCTTGACATGAAAATACCCCAAGAGTACTCAGAGTTTTGTTTTTACTCTGTCTACTCTAGGGGTAGCATATCAAAAGCAAAGGGGCTTTGTGTGCAATTATTTACTGCTGCGCAAAAATTTTGATCTCATCCTTATCCATAAAGGCGGCACCGGAAAAACCGGAAGCTTCCAGCTGGCCCAACTGTTTGCCCAGCTTCTTGGCCTGCTGCAGAACGGTGACATTGTAGCTGCTGCGCAGGTCTGCAGCCTTGGCAAGAACGGCGGTGAAGTCGGCATCCTTGCCGTACAGCAGGGCGATCTTCTGCTTTGCGCCGGGGATCTGGTAGCCCTGCTCCAGCAGGATGCCGCACACCCGCTCGAAGCCGATGGAGAAGCCCACGGCGGGCACCTGAGTGCCCAGGAACTTGCCCACCATGTTGTCGTAGCGGCCGCCGCCGGCCACGGCACCGCTGAACTGCGGGCAGGTGATCTCAAACACCATGCCGGTGTAGTAGCCCTGGCCGCGCACCAGGCTGGGGGCGTAGGCAATGCCGTAGCGGCCGTTTGCGACCTTCTCGCTGGCGGCAATGACATAGCGCAGGTCGGCGGTCAGTGCCTCGTCGTCCACCTTGGCGGCGACGGTGTCCAGGCTGAAATCCCCTGCACGCAGGAAGTCGTCCAGCGCCTGCACGGCCTCGGGGGCAAAGCCCTTCTCGGTCAGCTCGGCCTTGACGCCGTCCGCGCCGATTTTGTCCATCTTGTCAAAGCTGATGCAGACGGAATCCAGCTGGTCCTCGGCAAAGCCCATCTTTTCCAGCATGGCGCGCAGGATGCGGCGGTCGTTGATGTTGACGGTGAACCCGGTAAAGCCGATCTTCAGCAGGGCGCGTGCCGTCACGTCGATCAGCTCGACCTCGGCGTTGGGGGAAGAATCGCCCAGAATGTCAATGTCGCACTGGACGAATTCGCGCAGGCGGCCCTTCTGCGGGCGCTCGGCGCGGTAGACGCGGTCAGTCTGGATGACCTTGAAGGGGTTGGGCAGCTCGTTGCGGTTGGCCGCGTAGTAGCGGGACAGCGGCAAAGTCAGGTCATAGCGCAGGCCCATGTCGGACAGCTGCTTCTCGTTACCGCTTGCCAGCGCGTGCTCCAGCTTGTCGCCGCGCTTGAGAACCTTGAAAATCAGGTTCAGATTATCGCCGCCGTCGCTCTTGTCCAGGTTCTCCATGTCCTCCAAAATCGGGGTGGAGATGCGCTGGAAGCCTGCGGCGCGGTAGGTGGCCAGGATCTGGCCCTGGATATAATCACGCAGCGCCTGTTCCCGCGGGAGCAGATCGCGCATACCTTTTAAAGGTTGTGTCTTCATGGTGGTTCTCCTTATTGCAAATTGGCTTCCCCCCTTGGGGGAAAGCTGTCACCGAAGGTGACTGATGAGGGGCGCATCTGCCGATATTGACCGTTTACGGTCTGCCCCCGCACACCTGCCCCTCATCCGGCCTTACGGCTACCTTCCCCCAAGGGGGAAGGCTTAAAACGTACCCCACTGGGGCCGGAGAATGCCCTCCGGCCCCAGTTTCTATTATGAGTAAGGAGACATCTTATGCCCATCGCCATTAAGATCAACCCCAAAGATAACGTCGTCGTCGCCCTGCATCCCATCGCCAAGGGCACGGCCGTCCCGGTCGATAGCACCACCATCACCGCCGTCGAGGATCTGTCTCTTATACACATCTGACGCTGCCGACGACTTAATAGG
>ERZ1027089.606-NODE-606-length-16859-cov-4.484349_pt1 | contig 16859 bp, 9 predicted proteins | sample MGYA00519412_ERZ1027089 | MGnify/ENA primary metagenome ERZ1027089 (study PRJEB26926, sample SAMN06164433) | human gut metagenome | biome: ENVO:00009003; feature: ENVO:2100002; material: ENVO:00002003 | host: Homo sapiens | place: USA | collected 2012 ... | reverse complement strand
TGTCCCTCTCCTGTGGATCAGCGACCAGGCAGAGTTTGAACCCCAAAGCCGCAGGCTGCAGGTGGACACCTTTTTGGTGAAGCCTGTGACGGAATATCAGCTGCGGGAGGCAGTATCCCGGCTACTTCAGAAAACAACGAGAAGGAACGAACAACGTGAGGAGGATGAATAAAATGAAATGGAAATGGAAACGGCCGGCCGCATTTTTACTGGCGGCGGCAATGATTTTTACGATGCCGGGCGTTCCGGCATCTGCGGTGGAAGCGGGTGCGTCCGCTGTCCATACTGGTTTGTGTGAGCATCACCCGGAACATACAGAGGACTGCGGATATACGGAAGGAACCGAAGGGGCAGCCTGTGAACATGAACATACTGAGGATTGCTACACCCTTGTGAAGAAGTGTGTCCATGAGCATGACGAAAGCTGTTACCCTGTTTTGGAAGGCAGCGTACCAGAAAATACGGCGACCCCATCTGAAGCAGAGGAGGCCCAGCCGACCGCGTGTACCCACGAATGCAGTGAGGAAAGCGGCTGTATCACAAAAGAATTAAGCTGTCCTCATGAACGCGGCGAGCATGACGATAGCTGCGGCTACATTCCGGCCACAGAGGGGACGCCCTGTGGGTATACCTGTGAGCAGTGCAATTCCCAGGACAGCGGGCTTGTTCCCGGCGTGTCCGGGAATGCTCCAGCAGAGTGCATCTGCGAAACCCGCTGTGAGCATGGGGCGGTCAATCCCGACTGTCCGGTCTGCGCTGCGGAAGATGCGGATCTCTCTGCCTGTCTTGGAAAAGAGGCGGCGCTGCCTTTGATGGCAGCTGCGGCAAGCACTGAAAAAACCATCTCCGGCGAGGTGACCTGGAACAACCAGACCTTTACCACCCCCGTCAAGCTCACCGGGGATACCACCCTGACCTTGGAGGGCGATAACAAGATCGAATGCGACGCGCCGTTGGATCTGAACAACTGCGGACTGACCGTCAAGGGCACCGGAACTCTGGAGGTCATTGGCAATGGCAGGAGTGAAGACTCGACGCTCAACGGCGCCATCTTTGACAGTGGCTACAAGGGCACCACATACGGCACAGGAACCCTGACTCTTGAGGGCGGCACTGTTAAGGCCAGCGGCGGCGATTATAATGCCATATCCGTTCGTTCTGTGGAATTGCGGGGCGGCAAGCTGGAGGCCTACGGCGGCTCGAATGACGGTATTGTCTGCTCCTATCTGTATACATATGGCGGTTCCCTCTACGCCACCGGCGATGTTTATGGCATCGAAATGAGAACCATGTATGCGGGCAATCCAGGCAATCTGGCCATTCTGGCTTCCGACGAGAAGGACGCATCGATGGCGGAAATGGATGCCGGAGATATCGGCGATATTCAGGATAACGCCAAGAAGAGGACTTACTACATCGGCGAAGTCACCGGTCCCCTGTTTTCGGTGAAGACCCAGAAGGGTACACTCTATGAGGGCGTTGCCGCCCAGAAGGCCACCTTCGCCATTTCCGCCAAAAATGTGGATATGACCACCCTGAAAGCCCAGTGGGTGGGAGACCACACCGGCCTGACGGAGAGCCTCTCCACCGACGGCAAGACTTTGACGGTGACAACGGATGCAACCGTGAAGCAGGGCACTTACAGCCTGACCGTTACTGTCACCGGCACGGACGGAACGACAGTCACCAAGACCGTTACGGTCACTGTCTCCGGCTCCCCCCTCACCATCAGCACCCAGCCCCAGGATGTCTCCGCCAGCTGCAAGAGTGGGAATTTGGATGCCTGGCAGGGCGACAAGGAAATCCGGGTGACTGCCACACTGGCCACCGGCCAGACCGGGGACATTTCCTACCAGTGGAAGCTGGAGGATGGCACCGAGCTGGAAGGCTTTACCCGGTCGACCCTCTCTCTGAAGGAACTTTATAATGCGGGCAAGCTGTCCCCAGTGGCCGACAAGCGCTGGCTGTCTTCCGCCAAGGTCTACTGCACCCTGACCTATGGCAGCTGCAGCGTCAATACCAACACCGTCACCCTGACGGTCAACACCTGCCCCCATGAAAAATACGCCAACGACGGCAAATGCCAACAGTGCGGCGAACCGTGCAGCAAGGATGTGCTCTTTATTCGCAACGGTATCCCCTATACGTTTGAAGGCGATAACCCTGAGGTTGGGTTCATTCTGTTCTCCGGCGGAACCGCTTATTTTGTGCGGGATACTGACGCAACCTTGAAAGCGGGGAACGGCGATACGGCGGACAAAAGGGACGTTACGCTGGATCTGCAGGGCCACAAGATTTGGGCGCTGGATCTGCAAAATTGCCCGTACAACAGCGTTACCATCAAAAACGGCACGATAGATGGCATTGACACCAACAACCCCGCAGTATTGATATTAGACAGCGTTACAACAAAACAGAGGGTCTTTTCTAACGAGTTTACCCTGACGGTAAAGGGCAGCTGCGTGTTTGAGCGACAGGTGGCGTTCCACGGGAAAACCCAGCTCCAGGGCGGCACGTTCCAAGAAGGAATCGATGTAGAAGTTGGTGAGCAGGCTCTGGCTCTGCTGGCGGATGGATATGCCTTTGCAGACGCTGGCAGCAATGACATTTTGAATGTTTCCAATGTAAGCATCCATGGGAGACGCGTCAAGGTGGTCGCGCATACCTGTTCCTATACCAACGGAAAATGTCGTCAATGCGGCAGAAGCTGCAACCATGAGGGCAAGGTGGACAGCAACGGTTACTGCACCCGCTGCCATGCGCTGGTGGAGGCATTTGAAATCAGCGGCAAGCGATACACCAGTCTGGAAAACGCACTGAATGCCGCGAAGGACGGTGACACGATCACTCTGCGGGGGCCTTTGGAGATCGAGAACGTAGAGCCGATCGAGGTCAGCAAAAATATTGTACTGAACTTGAATGGACACACCCTGAGCAAATCCGCTGAGAATGCGCTTCTGCGCATCCTCGACTCCAATGTAGCCATCATAAACGGCAAGGTGCTGAGCACCTGCACCAGCAAGCCCGCTACCGCGGTGCAAGTTGGAAAATTTAACCACACAGGCGCAAAGCTGACGCTGAACGATGTCACCCTGGAGGGCAGCGTAGGTGGCGGAATTGGTTCCGGTGGAGTGGGGCTTTCCATTTTTACCGGGAACGAAGCTGTGGTAACGAGCGGCACGTTCCCCGGCGGCATCTACACGGAGGGAGCGCTGACCATGTCCGGCGGCAGCGTGGCTCAGCTGGAATTGGGACTTCTTGACAATATTTCAGTGACCCTGTCCGGCGGCTCCTTTGACAGCATCCAAATCGGGAATGGCGCAAATTATCAGTCCCTGCTGGCAGCAGGCTATGCCTATCAGAAGCAAGGCGGCGCATGGGTCAAGCTGTCGGAGATGAATGAGAATACTGCCGTAACCGTTGTGAAGTGCAGCCACCCGGATGACCCTTCCGGCGGGAAGGTTTGCCCCTACTGCGGCTATGCCGCTGAGGTAACAAAGACGGACGGCAGCATTTCCTACCATCGGACGGCAGCTGCCGCCATCGCCGCAGCCGACGGCGGTACGGTGAAGCTGCTGGCAAATGCAGGCGCGATCACCATCAGCAGCCCGCTCAAGCTGGATCTGAACGGTAAGACGGCGGCAAAACTGACCGTCACCGGAGATGTCACGCTGGCATCCCTCCTGCCGGAAGGCTACGCGTTCAAGAGCGGCAGTACCTGGATCAGCGACCCTATCGGTACGGAGCTGACCAATGTTTCTATGGCCAAGATCCCCATCAAGAGCATGGACTATCCCACCGAGATGAGCATGACTTATGGCGGTACGGGGATGCTTCTTGTCAAGGTAGCGAAGGAAACCGGCACAGGCGCTGTGAACTTCCAGTGGTACAAGGTGGAGGACGGCAATGCCACAGCGGTTGGCAGCGCGACAACAAAGAATCAATTTGATCTTTCTGCGCAAAAGCTGTCCGCAGGCCGGCACACCTTCCGATTTTCCGCCACTTGCAACGGTTACGAGAAGATAAGCAAGGATATTGTTGTGACGGTAGAAAAGGCCAGCATCGGCGCAAGCCGCATCACGCCTCCCACAGCGCAGGAAAATCTGACCTATACCGGCCAGGAGCAAGCGCTGATTACCGCGGGCAGCGTGACCAGCGGCGGCACCATGCAGTACAGCCTGACCGAGAACGGCACATACAGTCAGAACATCCCCACCGGCACCAATGCCGGAACGTATACCGTGTGGTATCGGGTGATTGGCGATGAAAACCACAACGATACCGTACCCGCCAGCGTGGCAGTCCGCATTGGGAAGAAGCCGCTGACGATCACCGGGGTAACGGCTGCGTCCAAGCCCTATGATGGCACAACAAACGCGGGCATTACCAGCGTAACCTTCGACGGCGTGAACTTGAACCGAGGCACAGACTACACCGTGACCGCCAGCTTTGACGATGCCGGTGTGGGCAGCGGCAAGAACGTCACTGCCACAGTGACCCTGATGGGGCAGGCCGCGAAGAACTACGCCCTGAAGCAGAGCAGCATCACCACGACTGGCAACATCACCAAGGCCGCTGCGCCTGACTTCACCAAGGAGACTGCGCTTACCATTGTAAATGACTGCGAAAAGACCTACACTGTGACGCTCCCCGCCCTGCCCACGCTGGAAACTCCCAAAGAGTACGGTGCACTCACCTATGAGATCGGCGAAATCAAACTAAATGACGGCTACTACACCAGCGGCGCGAAGGTGGAAAACGGCAAGCTGACCCTGCCCATTCAGAAAAATGATGTGGCAACCACCGGCTCTGTGGGTACTGCGACCGTAGTAATCAAGAGCACAAACTATGAGGACATCACGCTGACCGTCAACATCAGCGCAAAGAATAAGCGCATCCCCACCGTGACTGCACCTACGGTCAACACACTGACCTACAACGGTGCAGAACAGGCTCTGGTTGCGGCGGGCAAGACCACTGGCGGCACGATGCTCTACCGACTTGACGATTCTGAGTGGAGTGAGCAGCTCCCCACAGCGAAAAATGCCGGAGAATACACCGTTTGGTACAAGGTTCAGGGAAATGCAGAGTACGCAAATGTGGCAGAACAGAACGTGACTGTGACCGTAGCGAAAAAGTCAGTTACCGTTACGGCACTTGATAAGAGCGCCTACACTGGCAGCACCGCGCCCGATCTGAGCAGCCCTAAAGCAGATAAGGATTACAAGGTGGAAGGTCTGGTTGGTGCAGACACCCTGAGCGGCACTGTAACATTGACTTACGAGCAGACACCGGATATGAGCAAAGCCGGAGAAATCGCAATCAACATCACTGATACGCTGTCAAATGACAACTATGAGATCACCTATGTTTCTGGAACGTTGACCGTTTCCAGGCAATCTTCCAGCGACGGCGGTTCCTCCTCTGGTGGTTCGGGCGGCGGTGGAGGCTCATCCTCCGGCGGTTCCGGCAACAATGATAACACCAACCAGCCGAAGGAAAAGCTTCAAGCCCCTGTCACCGGTGAAAGCAAACCCATACAGCCGGATAAAAACGGCAATGCGGCAGTGGATAATAGCTCTGTCCAGTCCGCCATCGACAAGGCCAAACAGGATGCGAAAAAGAACGGCACCACAGAGAATGGGATTGCCGTTACCGTTCCCATCACCTCGGCGGCAGGCCAGACCTCTTTTAACGTGACCATCAAGGCGCAGACATTGGATCTGCTGGTTAAAGAAAACGTCCGGCAGTTTACCGTAGCAATAGACCATCTGGTTTCGGTTAATATCGGGCTGGATACTCTGAAGCAGCTGGATGCCGCCTCCGCTGGAGGGGACATCATTCTCCGGGCAAATAAGGTGGATGCGCTGCGTTCTACCGAGGCCAAAGCCGCCATAGAAACAAGACCGGTCTATGACCTGTCGCTGGTGTATCTCTCCGGCGGCAAAGAGACGCCGATTACCAGCCTGAATGGACATACCATCTCGGTGCGTTTGTCCTACACACCGGCAAAGGGTGAGCAGACCGGTAATCTCTATGCAGTCTATGTAGACGATGCGGGCAAGGTGGAATGGATCACCAAATCCAGCTACGATGCCAGCCTGAAAGCGGTGGTTTTTGAAACCGGTCATTTCAGCGTTTACGGCGTGGGCTACAAGAACCCTGCCCCTGCCTTTACCGACATTCATAACCATTGGGCTGCGGACAATATCCTCTTTGCAGCCAGCCGGGGACTGCTCTCCGGCACCAGCGACACCACCTTCAGCCCCAACACCGGCATGTCCAGAGGAATGTTTGTGACAGCTCTGGGGCGGTTGGCGGGCATCAACCCGGACAGTTACAAGACCGGGAAATTTACTGATGTGAAAGCTGACGCCTACTATGCCCCCTATGTGAACTGGGCGGCGCAGAACGGCATTGTGGAGGGCGTTACTGCCACCACCTTTGCGCCGGATAGCAACATCAACCGGGAACAGATGGCGGTCATCATGGCAAATTACGCCAAAAAGCTGGGCTACGACCTTCCGAAAACCCTCCAGGCTGTGACTTTTGCGGACAACGCACAGATCAGCAGCTGGGCGAAGAATGCGGTCAGGGCCATGCAGCAGGCGGGCATCCTGGCCGGGAAGAATGGAAATAAGTTTGACCCCAAGGGAACCGCTACCCGCGCCGAGGTTGCCACCATACTGCGGCGGTTTGTGGAGATCGTCATTGACCCGCAGACCGCAAACGGCTGGCAGCAGAATGACAGCGGCCAGTGGAGCTATTACAGAAATGGGAAGCCAGTGAAGGGCCGGCTCTCCGACGACCAGAAGTGGTACTGGCTGGATAAGACAACCGGAATGATGTTTGCCGGCGGCTGGAAGCAGATTGACGGAAAGTGGTACTACTTCTACACAGACGGGACGATGGCGGTGAATACCACCATTGACGGATATACCATCGGCTCGGATGGTGCAAGAAAGTAACCTACAATAAAAAACGATTTGCCCGTATATCAGCGGACAAAGATAAACGCGGTCGGGTATCAAGAAACCCCACCGCGTTTATTTTTTCTCTTGAAGTGATGAAAAAATAGGAAGCTGGCGTCAATTAAACTGCCAGCTTCCCAATGTGAAAAGGTGTATTCCTAAAGCTTATGTACTAAGCTTTAGTTATATGTTCTGCAATTTTTGTGCCCTTCACCGAATCTGTTCAATGGAAGATCCGCATCATTCCGAACACACGTCCGATCACCTGGCAGTCGTCTACGATGATCGGGTCCATCGTATCGTTTTCCGGCTGCAGACGGATGTGATCCTTTTCTTTATAGAAACGTTTTACTGTAGCAGAGTCATCAATCAGCGCAACCACGATCTGTCCGTTATAGGCTTCCTGACAACACTGCACAAAAATCTGGTCGCCATCCAGAATCCCGGCATTTATCATAGAATCGCCGCGGACATTCAGCACAAAGCACGGCTCACCGGTCGGCACGGATTCTGCCGGAATCGGAAGATAGCTTTCGATATTTTCTTCGGCAAGGATTGGCTGTCCGGCTGCAACATTGCCGACAACCGGAAGGCTCGTCATCTCTGTGCGAACAGCCTGAAAGCTGTCGTCTGTGATCTCAATCGCGCGCGGCTTAGTCGGGTCCCTGCGGATATATCCGTTCTTCTCCAGCGTCTCCAAATGAGAATGAACGGAAGACGTGGATTTTAAATGAACTGCCTCGCAGATCTCACGAACTGCCGGCGGATATCCCTTTTTTAAAATTTCTTCTTTTATATAATCAAGAATTTCCTGCTGTTTTGCAGTGATCTTTCTCTGTGCCATAGAAAAATTCCTTTCTGCATTTTAATGTAAATTCAGTATAACATACCCCTGATAAAAAAGCAAACATACATTCCGAAGAAGTGTTCGATTTTTACCGTTTCCTGTTGACATTCGAAAGTACGTTCGATATAATCCATGTATAGAAACATATGTTCGAAACCGTATGTTCGATTGTACTCAGGAGGGGATTTCTATGAACACAACATACAGCACCTATTTTCAGACCGCCAGAGCAGTAGCAGCATATCAGGAGCGTTCCTATCGCAACCACCTGCGCAGGACCAGACAACTGACCAAACGGATCTTTTTCAGTCTTGCAGCGACCCTTATCGCGGTCTTTATCGGTATTTTGACAACCGGATTTTTATCCAGAGCGCAGGCATCCTCCGAACCTGTCCATTATAAGTATTTCCGCAGCATTATGGTATATTCGGGAGATACGCTTTCCGCTATTTCCAGCCGCTATATGGATAATCATTATACATCTGTCCAGGATTATATCGACGAGGTCTGCGAAATGAATCACTTACAGGATGCAGACGATATCCACGCCGGAGATTATCTGATCATTCCATACTACAGCACGGATTTTCACTGAACGGTTCCGTCACATTTTTCGGAAATCATTCTGCTGATACCTGCTATTAGGGCACATATTTTCAAAACTTTAGATTTTCTTTCGTTTTTATGCCGCTTTTTTCTAAGCTCTTTTGCGTATCGTAAAGTTTGTCCGAAGGTTTGCTTTCCCGGGACGCGGATGCTATACTGATAGGACATATGTCAGGCAGGCGATCTGAACACTATTTTTGCTATCAGGCGCCATACAAAAGAGGGGAGTTTAAAGCTGCAATGGATAAGAATCATATTCTGATCGTAGAAGATGACGCCGATATCCGTTCCGGAATCGAGATTTATTTAAAAAACCAGGGATATGACGTATCTCAGGCAGGCGATGGAATCGAGGGCCTGGCGGTCATTGAAAAAGAAGAAATTGATCTTGCAATCGTAGATATCATGATGCCGCGCATGGACGGCATTACGATGATGATGAAGGTGCGGGAAAAGGGCTATGATTTCCCGGTAATTATGCTTTCCGCCAAATCAGAGGAAGTCGACAAGATCATGGGCTTAAATATGGGCGCTGACGACTACATCACGAAGCCGTTTACGCCTCTGGAGCTTTTGGCGCGTGTCAATTCCCACCTGCGACGCTATAACCGTTACCGGGAAGCGATCGCATCGGCTGAACCGGTCAAGGATACTTATCATGTGCTGGGAGGAATCGAATTAAACGAAGAGACTGTAGAAGTCTTTGTCGATGGCGCGCCGGTACGCCTGACGCCCATTGAGTTTAAAATCCTGCTGCTTTTGATGCGCAATCCCGGACGTGTTTTTTCCGCAGACGAAATTTACGAACGCATCTGGAATGAAAAAGCGGTCAATACTGACACGATTATGGTTCATGTCCGTAAAATCCGAGAAAAAATAGAAATCGATCCGAAGAATCCGAAATATTTAAAGGTGGTGTGGGGTGTTGGTTACAAAATGGAAAAACAGTAGTCCAAAGGCAAAAAGCGTTACAGTGATGCTTGTCATCCTCCTGTCTTTGACACTCTGTCTGATGGCGTTTCTGCCGTTCTTTCAAACGCGCGCTGCCAGCGAATTTTCCACTCCGCTGACGGAAATGTCCTTTATCGAACAGCTTTATCAGAGCAACTATATTCAATATAAATACCTGAAAGAAAAGACCGATCAGAAAAACTGGTCTTATTCCGATCTGTATCTGACGATCGACTATCTGGGGAACCGTGAATCAGGTGATCCTGCATTTTCTGCCTCTTCAGCAACTTATCAGATCGCTGACAGAATCTCTTCCGACGCTTCGTCTGACACCCCCGTTTCTGACGGTGATCTGGAAGAAGCCCTGTATAATGTATTTCTGTCACAGATTGATGAAATGAAGGCGGGTGCAGAGAAACTGACGCAATATGTCGATTACTGTGCACAGGATACTGCTTCCGGTACGCAAATCGGAAACAGCAGTGTTTCTGAACTGACTGCGCTTTTAAACGGACAAACCTCGACAGAGCATCCGTCCTATATTTATTATGCAGTTATCGAATATGATGCCGCCGGACATGTCAGCAGCTGCCGCGCTTATTTTGGCGACGAGTCCGACAGTTTTTTAAAAAAGCTGGAAACTGCCGGAAGAGAACAGTATTTTCAGCAGTTTTCTGATGACTCCGACAGCCTTTTGTTAGATTTCGATTCAGACTCTGGCCAGACTTACCGTTACCGTGTTTCGCTTTCCGGTCCTTCGAATATGCGGATCATTTATGCCATCACCCAACAGCAGTATCAGAAGATTCTTTCTTCCCGGGATCTGTTCATGAGCGATACCAATTACGATAGCCTCCAGTATCAGAGCTATTGTGCCGCCGGGGTTCCCCACGTGCTGATCGGTTTTTTTGCTGCAGCATTCCTGTTCGGTGGTTTTATGGTTCTCTTGTTTGAAAAAAGAGGTTACTGTATCCGCAGCTTTTCCATCTGCCAGCTTCCGATCGAGATAGCAGCAGTGCTTCTCTGTCTGTTTTTTCAGGGACCCTATTTCCTGACTCATCTGATCTGCGGCGTTCAGCAAGGACAGCTGTTCCCAAACCTGACAAAGCATGTTCTTTCGCCGCTGCATTTGTCCGGGACGCTGTATCTGTTTTTGGCGATTGTTTTTTTCCTTTGCTTTTTCGTCGCCTTTCTTCTCGGCACGATTGCAGCAGGCTGCCTGCGCAGCAAACAGGAGTTTCGCGAGCACAGCCTGATAATCCGCTACTGGCGCAGGATTATGAATGCCTGGAACCGGTTCTATCAGGAGCTTGTCAGCTTCGATATCGGCACAGACGCCAAGAAAATGATTTCCAAATTAGTCATCGTCAATTTTATCATCCTGTTTGTCATTACGTTTTTCTGGGTATGGGGCTTTGTTCCACTGTTGATTTACTCCCTGATTATCTATTTCCTGCTCAAAAAATACGTCTATGACATACAAACCAAATATCAGAACCTCCTGCGTGCGACCAGCTCGATCGCAAGAGGGGATTTCGATACCGCTTTTTCAGAAGACTTCGGCGTTTTCGAAAGCTATAAAAAAGAGCTTTTACAAATTCAGACTGATTTCAAGAAAGCGGTAGACGAAGAGGTCAAGAGCCAACGGATGAAGTCCGAGCTGATCACCAACGTATCTCATGATCTAAAGACGCCGCTGACTGCAATCATTACCTATATCAACCTGTTAAAGGAGCCGGGGCTTACCCAAAAACAGCAGCAGGAATATCTCGATACGCTGGACAAAAAGGCGCTCCGCTTAAAGGTACTGATCGAAGATCTGTTCGAAATCAGCAAGGCAACTACCAATAACGTTACCCTGCATTACGACAATGTCGATATCTGCAACCTGCTTCGGCAGTGCTATCTGGAATATGAAGACCGCATGCAGGAAAAGAATCTGACGTTCAAATTTCAGCTGCCGGAAGAAAAAGTAATTTTGCGGCTTGACCCGCAAAAGACGTTTCGTATTTTTGATAACCTTTATACCAACATCAGCAAATATGCCATGCCATCCACGCGCGTCTATGTTACCGTGACCGACAGCGCATCCGAAACGCAGATTGCGATCCGAAACATTTCCCAGATGGAGCTGACCGTCTCCGGAGAAGAGCTGACCGAACGTTTCGTCCGCGGAGACGGCTCCCGCAACACAGAGGGAAGCGGACTTGGTCTCGCCATCGCAAGAAGCTTTACTGAGCTGCAGCACGGCACAATGCAGATTCTTCTCGATGGCGATCTGTTCAAGGCGATTCTGACCTTCCGCAAGCCGGGCGCTGAACCGGTCGATAACCGATCGGAACACCTGGATACCGCACATTCTGCAAACGCCAATTTATCTGGCAATTTAAATTGCCCCGGCGCTGCAGACAATCCTGCAGAGGGTATCGAACCACCTCCGATTTATCGCCCAAGCCGATGGAGAAGCGATAAAAACCTTCGCAAGCACGGGCAGAAAAAGTAACAAGAGAACGAAAAAACGGTCACTCAGTCCAACACTGGAAGAGTGACCGTTTTCGATTCCACACAATAGATTGCACGCGTTACAAGTCAACGAAAAATCATAACTCCCGTAATTTTACTGTTTTGGCAGCTTTCCGTTTATGATCGTCCTTCATCGCAGCGTAATGCTTCCGTGTGGTATTGACATCCTTATGTCCCAGAACGTCTGCAACGAGGTAAATATCCCCGGTTTCCTGATACAACGTCGTGCCGTAGGTGGAACGGAGCTTATGAGGCGTGATCTTTTTTGTCGTTGTGACGAGAGAAGCGTATTTTTTGACCAGATTTTCCACGCTGCGCACCGCCATGCGCCGGTTCTGCAGGGATAAAAATAATGCATCCTCGTGGCCACTCATCGGAATCATATGTTTGCGTTGATCCAGATAGGAGAGAAGCGCTTCCTCCACCTCTTCCCCAAAATAGACGACGTCCTCGTATCCACCCTTGCGTCGCACCTTGATTGCGAGATTATCAAAATCTACGTCGCTGATATCCAGACCGACACACTCCGACACACGAATACCGGTTCCCAGCAAAAGTGTCAGAAGCGCAAGATCGCGCACCTTCGTCTTATCGTGGAACTTCATCTGACTTTTGGTCATTTTGGTGCCGTCCTCCACCTGATCAAGCAGAATTGCGACCTCGTTTGGGTCCAGACGCACGATTTCCTTGTCATGGAGCTTCGGCATTGGCACTAAGGACGCAGGATTGCTTTTAATCTGTTCGTCCCGGAAAAAATAATTATAAAACGAGCGCAGGGAAGCGAGCTTACGGCGCTTCCCGCGTTCATCGTTGGTATATTCCGTGCCGTCGTCTTTGACATAATACGAAAGATATTCCAGATATTCCTCGATATCCGCTTTTGTGATCTGATCCAGAACTGACAGCGGAAACTCCGTGATATCCATCTTCGAAAGCGCGCTATTATTTTTGTGCAGAAACTCAAAAAAGACACCGAGGTCATACGCATAGGCAAGCCGCGTGCGGGGCGCGGTCGTCTGTTCGATTCCACGGAAATACTGGCGACAGAAGCGCGGCAGCTCTTCCTGCAGCTTTCGCAGCTGGAGGATATTTTCCTTTGCAGTTTCATCATGGTAATTGTTACTGTTTTTCATGTACCCTCCATTCCGCAAGACCACTCTGAACCGCAGTGAACATCCGATCCTTCACACCCGGATTTTCCAGGTTCAGCTGACGCAGCAGCTGCTTGACATATTCTCTGCGAGTATGTCCGTCTGCAGGGCAGGGACTTTTGACAACCGGAACATCAAGCTTATGGACAAATCCGATCACATCCGCTTCCTTCATATAAACGAGCGGACGGATCACCGTCAGATTCATCCGATCCAGAAAAGTGACAGGGGCAAACGTATGGAAGCGCCCTTCATAAATCAAAGACAGCATCAGCGTCTCCACGACATCGTCCTTGTGGTGTGCATAAGCAATTTTGTTGCAGCCTGCCCCACGGATCGCTTCATTTAATGCGCCTTTCCGCATTTTTGCGCACAGTGCGCAGGGATTTTTTTCTTTCCGTTGGTCAAATACGATCGAAGCGATCTGCGTCGGCACAATTGTATATGGGACATCCAGCTCTTTACAGAGTGCCTCTATTTTGCCCAAATTTAAGTTTTCAAAGCCAAGGTCGACAGTTACCGCATGCAGTTCAAAGGGATGCGGATAAAAGCGTCTGAGCGTGCTCAGCGCATAAAGAAGCGTCAGGGAATCCTTTCCACCGGAAATCCCGACTGCGATTTTGTCTCCGTCCTGAATCATTTCATAATCGTCGGCGGCTCGCCGCACCTGGCTCAATACCTGTTGTAACGTCATGCTGTTTCCTCGTTTCATAGTTACCGGCGTCTGCACGCCGGAATGGTTTTCTCATCCTGATTTTCCTTTTGACAGTATACTATTTTTTCTTTCTTTTTGCAAAGAGACCGCAGTGATTCATACCGGATTTGGAACGATCCGAGGTTTCTATCGGGATTCGCCTTGAAAAAAAGTGCTCGACAGAGTAAACTAATAGAATATCCAATCATGATAAAGGAGCAGGTGCATGCAGGAAATCAAATGTCCCAAATGCGGCGAAGTCTTTCAGGTAGACGAATCCGGCTATGCGGCGATCGTCAGACAGGTCCGTGATAAAGAATTTGAGAAAGAGCTTTCCGAGCGTAAAGCGCAATATCTTTCTGAAAAAGAAAACGCTGTCCTTCTGGCGCAGACCCAGACGAGACAGGAGCTGGCGGAGGAAATTTCCCGGCTGCAGGCAAAGCTTGCGGCAGCAGAGAGCACACGGCAGCTGGCAGAGGCAGACGCCCGTTCCCGGCAGGAAAAGCTTTTGTCTGAACAGGAAAAGGCTCTGTCCCAAAAGGACGCTCAGATCAGCCTTTTAAATGCCAAAATCACATCTGTACAGGAAACTGCGGACAAGGATATCGCCCTGGCGGTTTCCAAAGCAGCTGCCCAGAAAGAAAAGCAGATCAACGAAATGGACCGGCAGATTTATGACCTGACCGGTAGAATAGAACATGCAAAGCAGGAAACCCGGCTTCGAGAGCAAAATATTAAGGAGCAATACGAAGAACGCCTCCGCATGAAGGACGAGGAAATCGCCTATTATAAGGATTTCAAGGCGCGCCAGTCCACCAAAATGATCGGAGAAAGCTTAGAGCAGCACTGTGAGACAGAATTCAACAAGCTGCGCGCAACCGGTTTCCAGAATGCATACTTTGAAAAGGACAACGATGCCAGAACCGGCAGCAAGGGCGATTATATTTATAAAGAAACGGACCCGGACGGAATCGAATTTATTTCCATCATGTTTGAAATGAAAAACGAGATGGATGAAACCGCAACGAAAAAGAAAAATGAAGATTTTTTCAAGGAGCTGGATAAGGACCGGCGCGAGAAAGACTGCGAATACGCCGTTTTAGTGTCCATGCTGGAGCCAGACAGCGAGCTGTATAACACCGGCATCGTGGACGTTTCCTATCGATATCCGAAGATGTATGTGATCCGTCCGCAGTTTTTTATCCCGATGATCACGCTGCTGCGCAATGCTTCTCTGAATGCGCTGAGGTATAAGCAGGAGCTTGCTGTCATCAAAAATCAGAATATTGACATTTCCCATTTTGAGGAAGATATGAATGATTTTAAAGAGAAATTCAATCGGAATTTCCGTCTGGCGAGTGAACGGTTTCACCGCGCGATCGATGAAATCGACAAAACGATCGACCATCTTCAGAAGACAAAGGAGGCCCTGCTTTCTTCTGAAAACAACCTGCGGCTCGCAAACAACAAGGCGGAAGATCTGAGCATCAAGCGCCTTACGAAAAACAACCCGACGATGAAAGCGAAATTCGACGAGCTTTCTTCGCATGACGGAAAGGAGAGTACTTGACATGAAATTTCGCTGGGAAAAAAAATATCTATACTGGGGCGTAACGGCGCTTCTAGTTGTAATCGGCGGGCTGCTCGCCTATTATCTGATCTTTCACGGCGGCAACTTTAAAGATCATCTGCAGAATCTGCTGCACATCTGCATGCCAATTCTGGACGGCTTTATTCTGGCATGGCTGATGTGTCCGCTGGTAAACGCCATCGAGCATTTTGCATTGTATCCCGCCAGAGACTGGCTGATTTCCCAAAAACCGTCCTTACAGAAAAAAAAGAAACAGCTGACCAGCTATTGCCGCGGCATTTCGATCGTCCTGACGCTGTGCTTTGTCCTGTTTTTGGTGTACGGATTTTTCAGAGTTGTAATTCCGCAGATCATTGGAAGCATCCAAAGTATTGCCGGTCAGTTCCCCAGCTATGTAAAAAACGTCAGTGACTGGGCAGAAAAACTGCTTGCTGATAATCCAGACATCGAAACGACTGTATCCGATCTGATCGATCATTATTCGACAGATCTTGAAAACTTCCTCAATAAAACCATGATGCCTCAGATCAATGCCATCGTGAAAACAGTCTCCCTAAGCATGTTAAGCTTTGCGAAGGCAATCTGGAACCTCGTTATCGGACTGATCATTTCCATCTATCTGCTTGCCAGTAAGGAACGCTTTGTCAGCCAGGGAAAGAAGCTTTTATACGCTTTCTGGGATACCAGACAGGCTAATGTAATTATGGAAGACTTCCGTCTGATCGATTCCACCTTTGGCGGATTTATCAGCGGGAAAATTTTGGATTCAGCCATCATCGGTGTTCTCTGCTTTGTTGTTGTCAGCATCATGAAAATGCCATATCCAATGCTGATCAGCGTCATAGTCGGCGTTACCAACATTATTCCGTTCTTTGGTCCGTTTATCGGAGCCGTACCCTGTGCATTGCTTATTTTAATGGTCAATCCGATGCAATGCCTGTATTTTATCATCTTCATCTGGATTTTGCAGCAGTTTGACGGCAACTTCCTTGGGCCTAAGATTCTTGGCGATTCCACCGGTCTTTCCGGGTTCTGGATTATTTTTTCCATCACCATCTTCAGTGGTCTCATGGGTGTACCAGGCATGATTCTCGGTGTTCCAATCTTTGCTGTTTTTTATGCGCTGATCAAGCGCTACGTCAACCGCAGTTTGCAAAAAAAGGGCATGTCCGATAAAACAGAAGAGTACCAGACACTGGATTATGTCGATGTCCAGACCGGCAGCTTTATTTCCAAACCGGAAGATAAGCCCGCAAGACATCGCAAGAAACAGTTTTCGTTCCGGAATTTTAAAGAAGATTTGAAGACGTTTATTCCGCACCCTACAGAACATGTAGAAAAAAATGCAGAAACCGCTGCAAAGGATTCCGCGGGAAAGGACAATCAGAAGCAGGAAAATTCTGAGCTCTCTGATCGATGAAAAATAATCAGATATTTCAAAATCAAAATCCATTCCGATAGAGGTTTGAGAAGGAGAGATAACTACCTATGAAATTTGTTATTCAATGTACTACACAGGTTATAG
>ERZ1027089.554-NODE-554-length-18240-cov-6.300302_pt1 | contig 18240 bp, 8 predicted proteins | sample MGYA00519412_ERZ1027089 | MGnify/ENA primary metagenome ERZ1027089 (study PRJEB26926, sample SAMN06164433) | human gut metagenome | biome: ENVO:00009003; feature: ENVO:2100002; material: ENVO:00002003 | host: Homo sapiens | place: USA | collected 2012 ... | reverse complement strand
AGATGTAGAGAGGTCTCGTGGGCTCGGAGATGTGTATAAGAGACAGCAATATAACTTTATATTAAGTAGGGAGTGGATTAAAATTGTTTAACCTTAAAATTAAAAGTATGAATAGAATTAGAGCTGTAATACTGTGATAGGGGTACGAAAGGGATGAAAAAGAAAAGGTGGGAAGATATAGGGATTTTCCCACCTTGATGAAATCTCTTTTTCGACTTACGATTGTGAGTGCGCTTTTAGAGAATGCAAAGTTAATGATTTTTCTCTTTAAAAGCTAAGTTCATTTAATTTTTTAATTAATAAATTACTAATTTATGAAAAACAAGAGAAAGGCCATATTATTGGTCGGGGCTTTGCTTTGCCTTAATTTGAATATCTTCTCACAGAATATACCATTGAAAATGAATAAAGTGTCGGTGAAAAAAGCTATGACTGAGCTAAAAGAAAAAAGTGGATATTCATTTGTGTATATAGCTGGGGATTTAGATACGAAAAAGATTGTTGATATAGACGCTGAGCAACTGCAAGAAGTTATTGAGCAAATCTTGGAAGGACAAAATGTTTCTTATGAGATAAAAGATAAAAATATCATTATTCGGAAGAAGGAAGTAGAACAGTCCATGTTGAACGAGAAAAAATTACAAGATATTTCAGGGCTTGTGATGGATGTTATGGGAGAACCTATCGTAGGAGTTAATGTGATGGAAAAGGGGACTACTAATGGTACTATTACTGATATGGATGGTAAGTTTTTACTTAAAGCTCCTGCGAATGCAACTCTTATTATTAGTTTTATCGGTTATAAGACTCTTGCTGTTAATTTGGAAGGGGAAAAGAATGTGAATATAACTCTGAAAGAGGATTTGGAACAATTAGATGAAGTGGTGGTGGTTGGTTATGGAACTCAAAAAAAATCTAGTTTGACAGCATCCGTGGCGACAGTGCCTGCAAAAGAACTGAGTAAACAGATGGGGCATTCTGTTGCAGCTGCTTTGCAGGGGAGGGCTCCAGGAGTCGAAATATTGCAAAAGGGGGGAGAAGCTGGGGCAGATATCAAGATACTTGTTCGGGGAGCAGGTACATTTGGTGCTACTGAACCTTTATATGTTATTGATGGTGCATTTTCTAATAATGGGCTAAATTCGTTGAATCCTTCAGATATTGAATCAATAGAAATCCTGAAGGATGGTTCGGCGGCTGCCATTTATGGCTCTCGCGCTGCAAATGGGGTTGTGCTGATAACTACCAAGCATGGTCAAAAAGGTAAAGCAAAAGTTGAAATTTCTGCAAACTATTCTTTGCAGACCCCTTCTAAATACCTTGATTTTCTAGATGCAAATGAGCATCGCGAATATACTAAGCAAATTGTTGCAAATTCAACAAACCAGACTCAAGCTCCAGAAAATATTCATCCTACTAATCCTGATATTAATACTGACTGGCAAGATGCATATCTAAGAAATGCTCCTATGTATAATTTGAATGCTTCAATTTCTGGTGGTGGTGAATATTCAACTTTTAATACAAGTTTGGGGTATTTTGATCAGCAAGGTATTATGGAATTTTCTGGTTTTAAGAAATATAATGCACGTGTCAATGGAACGTTTAAGAAAGGACGTTTGACTGTTAGTGAAACTCTTTCTGCTGCTTTTACAAATAAGGAGCCTCAAGTAAGGATGGTGATGGGGATTCCTACTGTTCCAATGACTGATGTAGAGGGAAGGTATGTATCTGCAGGTAAAGATTATTATGTAAATGAAGGAAAAGTTACTAATCCGTTTGCATCTTATTCCAATACTGTTCGAAGAAATAAAACAGTTAATGTTACTGGTAGTTTGAATATAGGACTGAATTTATATAAAGGATTGGATTATAAGCTACTACTTGGAGGTGACTATATATCAACAAATAATATATCTCGGTCCATTGCTTTTGACTCCAATTGGGATGAGAATGGTAATGCAGATCCTGATTATAGCAGAACGATTAATTCACTATCTGAAAGCCGTGGACAGCGATTTAGTTATACAATTGATAACATTTTGACTTATAAGAATATGTTTGCTGGTCATACTATTGACGCAATGGTAGGTACAAGTTGGATGAGAGAATACTATAGAACTATGGGGATTGGTTCTGGTTCTACAGATTTGGGTGGTCCTAATATTACTATTTTTAATGGGAAAGGAGATATAACAAGTGAAGAATACAATTCAGCTTTACTCTCCTTTTTTGCTCGCTTGAACTATGACTATAAGGAGCGTTATCTTGTTTCTGCAAGTATTCGTAGTGATAAATCTTCCAAATTTGCTAAAGGAAATAGGGTCGGTTACTTTCCTTCGGTTTCAGTGGGTTGGAATATACATGAAGAGAATTTTTTTAATATAGAATGGATAAGTAAAATGAAGATTAGAGCTAGTTATGGTGAATTAGGAGCTAATTTTATAGATTCATATTCTTTCCTTTCTACGGCTTATGGTCCAATACCTTCTGTATTCGGTGAAAATCAGATTGGTCAAAGTAGTGTGATGAATGGTTATGTAACCAAATTTGCTCAGGAAAATTTGACTTGGGAAAAATCAATATCTAAAAACGTAGCATTGGAAATGGCTTTTCTGAATAATAAAATTTCTTTTACAGCTGAATATTTTTGGAAAGATAATAATGACTTACTTGCTCCATTACTTCCATTAGCATCATCAGGGCAAAACATTATGACTAATGGGGGGGATTTGCCAGTTTTTAATTCTGCATCTGTTGAAAATAAAGGTTTTGAATTTACGGTAGGTTATCGTAATAATTGGAAGGATTGGAGTTTGGATGTTACTGCCAATATTTCGGCATTAAGAAATAAAGTAAAGAGTTTGGGTGAGGGAGTACAACCCATTAAGGCAGAGGTGATGATGAGTGGTTCTTTTAATGACCGTCCTACTATTACTAAACCGGGCTTGCCTATTGGTACCTTTTGGGGATATGTGGTGGAAGGTTTTGATAATGATGGTAATTTTATTTTTCAGGATAATAATGGTAGTGTGAATGGTGTATTGACAGGAAAGCCGGATGGGAAGATTGATGAGAATGATAAAACGGATATTGGTAATCCTCATCCGGATTTTACTTATGGTTTAAATATAAATGTAGGTTATAAGAATTGGGATTTGACTGCTTTTTTCCAAGGAACGCAAGGTAACGATATTTTTGCTTTAATGAAATATGATTGGTATTTTGGAGGAGCTAATAGTGCTACCCTAAAGGATGCTTTCTATAATTCATGGACTCCGCAAAATCCTAATGCGGAAGCTCCTAAACTGAATAGTAAAAACAGTTCTGGCATAAACTCGCTTCCAAGTACATTCTATGTGGAGGATGGTTCTTATTTCAGATGCAAGAATCTACAAATCGGTTATTCCTTTAATAAGAAATTATTGCAAAAATTCCATATAGAATCATTTAGAATATATGCGGGGGTACAAAATTTATTCACTATCACAAAATATCCCTTGTATGATCCCGAAGTTAGTTCAAACGTGTTGTTTGACAGAGGTGTGGATGGTTTCTGGCAAGCACAGGAAAGTCCTCATGAAGCAACAATGAATTCTAGAGTATATAATCTTGGTGTCAATTTAACTTTCTAAAAACAGAATAAGTATGAAAATAATGTTGCGTAAAATTATAGTTATCATCATCAGTTTTGTAACTATTGGAATGATGGGCTCATGTGAAGATATTTTTAATGATTTGGCGGTGAATCCTAATCAATCAGACGTTAATTCATTTTATACTACACTAGAAAATTGTAATAAGGGAATTCTTGGTATCTATGGGTATATTTCGACTCCTCGTAATTTGGGAGCTTGTGGATTTGGTTTGATGTTGACTCGTAGTGATGAGGGGTGTTCGGTAGCTGATTATGGAGTACCAGGTGCTTATAATGAAGAGTTTACCCCTTCCTATTATTCATTGGTTCAACCTTTTCAGTTAATGTATACAGCTGCTTCCCAAGCTAACCAAATGATTGAAAGTCTTACTGAAATAGAATTCAGCAATAAAGAATTACAGGATGCATATTTGGGGGAGGCTTATTTTCTTCGTGCATTTACACATTTCTTTTTATTCATCAATTATAGGAATATTCCTTTGATTAAAGAATTGCCTAAGGCTCCTAATGAATATAAGCCTCAGGCAACACCTGAAGAGGCTTGGGATTTTATTATAGATGATCTGATCAAAGCTAAAGATTTACTTCCTGACAAGAATTTTTGGGATGCTAAAAATAAAGGACGTGTGACGAAAGCTTCTGCTTATGCACTTTTGGGTAAGTCATATCTTTATAGATCCGGTATTGAACCCAAATATGGAACTTCACAAATAACTTATTATAATGAGGCTGCTGCGGCTTTTGCAGAAATCATTAATGGTAATTGTGGGGACTACAGATTGGTAGATGACTATTCATGGAACTTTGATGTGGCACATGAAAATAATGATGAATCTATTTTTGAAGTACAATTTGTCGGAGTGTTGAATACAGGATTTAACCCAGGATTTGTGGACAGTGGGTTGTTCAATGACGTCCGGTGTAAAATGTGTATAATGAATAGAAGTAGAAATTCGAATAGTTCTGCACAGGTTATGCACAATTGGTTATATGATAAATTTGTAGCGTCAAAAACAGTGACAGGAGAAACTGATCCACGTATGTTTGGTTCGTTTGTTTTTAATGATAATGTATCGGAGATTATACGTCCGAAAGGTATGAAGGTTACTTTTCTTGAAGGGAAGGACTGGGAAGCAGAAATGGGTTCAAAGGAAGGAACATTTGGTGAACAATATGAGTTGGCAATGGGATATAAAATGTGTAGTAGGAAATGGTTGGATTGGACCTTACCTCCGACAGATGATGCTGGTGGGCATTTTTTTAATGGACGTGCACAAGGAGTAAACTGGAGAATGATTCGTTATTCGGATGTTTTGCTGATGTATGCTGAAGCTGTAGTAATGGGAGGGAAAGCCACTGCAAACATAACCCCGTTAGAAGCAATAAACAAAGTACGCGATAGGGTAGGAGTACCTCATGTAACAGAAGCTAATATGAGAACTATTGAAGATGAACGTATTCTAGAACTTACCTATGAAGGCTCCCGATTCTTTGACTTGCTTCGTTGGGGTAAAGTAGTAGAGCGTTTTCGCGAATTGGAAAATACTGATCCTTTGTTTAAAAGGTTTAGCAGGGCTCAATATATGGGGTTTAAGGAAAATAAGAATGAATGGGTTCCATTGCCAATTGATGAAGTAGAGGGTAATCCATATATCACTAAAAATAATCCAGGATGGTAATTAAAAATAGAATAATTATGAAAGTATTTTATTATATTATATGTGCAGCTTGCTTTGCCGGCTGTGTGTCATCTTCCAATGATAAAACGGTGAAAGAGAATGGTCGAACATTGCATAATGGCATTGTGCTGCCCGAGCAATGGCCTCCTAGTATGATTGATGATGGAGTACGTCGCGAAATGTCTTTACCTTATATTTCAAACAAACCGACTGTTATTTCTGTAAATTTAGGACGCCAATTATTCGTTGATGATTTTTTAATTGCAGAAACAGATATGGAGCGTGTTTCCCATAAGGCTATGTTCTATGAGAATAATCCGGTACTTGCTCCGGATAAGGAGTGGGAATACACTTTTGAACGTGCTCCTTATGCTGCTCCTTTCAGTGATGGAATATGGTATGATGAAAGCGAACAAAAATTTAAAATGTGGTATTTGGCTGGTGCCGGATCTATGCACAAACATCGTCAAAGCTTTTATACTTGTTATGCAGAGTCAAAAGATGGGAAGCATTGGGAAAAAGTGAATATGGATATAGTGCCGGGTACGAATATTGTAGATACTTGTGATCGGGATGCGGCTACAGTTTGGCTCGATAAAATGTGTCCAGAACCAGAAAAACGTTTCAAACTCTTCAATGTGGAAAAACATAGTGGAGGATGGAAAATAATTTTAAAATATTCAAAAGATGGTATTCATTGGTCGGAAGGAGTTGCGCAATCAGGACCGGTGGGGGATCGTACCACTGCTTTCTATAATCCGTTTACTCAAAAATGGGCTATTAGTCTACGGCAGGGGAGTAAAGCAGACGGACGCTCTAGAGGCTATTTGGAAAATGAAGATCCAGAGATGGCAGTTAGCGTGGCGCATTCATTGGCTAAAGGAATAAAGGATAAAAATATAGTTTTGTGGTTTACTCCTTCCGATAAGGAACTGCCACATCCTGAATTTCCTGATGTGCGTCCAGCCATTTATAATTTTGATGCTATGCCTTATGAAAGTGTTATGCTAGGGTTCTATGCTATGTGGAAAGGACCAGAGAATGATCTCTGTGGTAAGTTAGGTATTCAGAAAAGAAATGAAATAGGGATGGGATATAGTCGGGATGGTTTTCATTTTTATCGTCCCAGTTATGAACCTGTTATGGGAGTAAATGAAACGGAAGGGGCATGGAATTGGGGAAATATGCAGTCTGTTATTGGCGTACCTCTCATTGTTGGTGATTCTTTGTATTTGTATTCTAGTGGAAGAATGAAGAATAAAGTGATGTGGGATGGATTTACTTCTACTGGGTTGGCAACTTTACGTCGTGATGGGTTCGTTTCCATGCATACAGACACAGAAGGGGTACTTGTTACCGAGAAAATAAAGTTTGATGGTAATCATTTTTTTGTGAATGCACAAGCAAAGGATTTGCAGGTGGAGATAATGGATGAAAATGGTAATGTGATTACGGGATTTTCCAGAGAGGATTGTAAGGAAATGAATGATTTGAACAGTACTAAACAATTGGTAACTTGGAAATCAGGTAAAAAACTTGCTGCTCTTTCAGGCAAGATAGTTAAAGTGAAGTTTTATGTTACTTGTGGCGATTTATATGCTTTTTGGATTTCTCCATGGGACACAGGAGAAAGTAGGGGATATACAGGTGGTGGTGGTCCGGGACTCAATCCTTGTGGAATCGATATTAAATAACTGATATGTGTAAAACATAGTTGTGTTACGTCGTGTATTTTGTTGGTGGCTGCTTCATGAGAATGAAGCAGTCATTTTTTGTATTACAGATAAATTTTGCTTGGTTGAGCTAAGTCAATATTTAAGTATGAGGAAAATGTAGACATAAAAAAAGGAGCAACGCCTTGCTCCAACCTTTGTTAACCTTAAATCTAATACTATGAAAAACACGTTGCAAAGGTACGTGTTTTAGTGGATTTTGCAAATAAAACAACTAAAAAAATATGTTTTCTAACACGTTTTAATACTTTTGTCCTATTTGTTAAGGATGAGGACTTTTTTTATTTACTTGTATTTTGTCTTTTTTACATATAAAACCGTATATTTGTTGCCACTTTTGCAAAAGGATAAAAACGAATGGTTTCAGTAGATAATTTGAAAGTAGAGTTTGGAGTAACGCCTCTGTTTGAGGATGTGTCATACGTTATCAATAAGAGAGATCGTATTGCGCTGGTCGGGAAGAATGGGGCCGGTAAGTCTACTATGCTTAAGATATTGGCAGGAATACAGGCGCCTACTTCAGGTAGTGTTTCTGTTCCGCGTGATGTGACGATAGGCTATCTGCCTCAAGTCATGATTCTGAGTGATAAACATACTGTGATGGAAGAGGCGGAGATGGCTTTTGAACATATTTTTGACTTGCAGGCTAGTATTGAGAGAATGAATCAGGAGTTGGCGGATAGAACAGATTATGATTCAGAAAACTATCATAAACTGATTGAGAAATTCACCCATGACAATGAACGCTTTTTGATGATGGGAGGTACCAATTATACAGCTGAGATAGAACGTACATTGATGGGGTTGGGATTTAGCCGGGAGGATTTTAACCGTCCTACATCTGAGTTCAGTGGTGGATGGCGTATGCGTATAGAGTTGGCCAAGTTGCTGTTGCGACGGCCCGATGTGTTGCTGTTGGACGAGCCTACCAATCATCTGGATATAGAAAGCATTCAATGGTTGGAAAACTTTTTGAAGACAAGTGCGGGAGCCGTTGTATTGGTGAGCCACGACCGTGCATTTATTAATAATGTGACCAATCGTACGATTGAAATATCTTGCGGGCATATCTATGATTATAAAGTGGCTTACGATGAGTTTGTGGTATTGCGCAAAGAACGTCGTGAGCAGCAATTGCGTGCATACGAGAACCAGCAGAAGCAAATTCAGGATACGGAAGATTTCATAGAGCGTTTCCGTTATAAGGCTACCAAGGCTGTCCAGGTGCAGAGCCGCATCAAGCAATTGGAAAAAATAGTTCCTATTGAAATTGATGATGAAGATAATTCAGCCTTACGGTTGAAGTTTCCGCCTGCCATGCGTTCCGGCAATTATCCGGTCATTTGTGACGGGGTGAAGAAAGCATATGGCAGTCATATCGTTTTTCACGATGTGACTTTGACTATTAATCGAGGTGAGAAGGTGGCTTTTGTCGGAAAGAATGGGGAAGGTAAGTCCACTTTGGTGAAATGTATAATGGACGAAATCCCATACGAAGGTAAACTGACCATCGGGCACAACGTACAGATTGGTTATTTTGCTCAGAATCAGGCTCAGATGTTGGATGAAAATCTGAGTGTCTTTGATACGATTGATTATGTGGCAAAAGGGGATATTCGTTTGAAGATTCGTGATATTCTGGGAGCATTCATGTTTGGAGGTGAGGCTTCTGATAAAAAAGTAAAGGTACTGTCGGGTGGGGAGCGGAGTCGTCTTGCCATGATAAAACTTTTGTTAGAACCGGTGAATTTCCTTATTTTGGACGAACCTACCAACCATCTGGATATGCGCTCAAAGGATGTATTGAAAGAAGCTATCAAGGAATTTGATGGAACGGTGATTGTTGTTTCTCATGACCGTGAGTTCTTGGATGGACTGGTGACCAAAGTTTATGAATTCGGAGGTGGAGTAGTAAAAGAACACATTGGCGGCATTTATGATTTTTTACAGAAAAAGAAAATAGAGAGTCTGAATGAGTTGCAGCTTTCGGCTTCTCCTACTGTGTCTGCCACTAAAAAGGAAGAACCCGAAACGGTCAGTGAGAACAAATTATCTTATGAGGCGCAAAAGGAATTGAATAAGAAAATTCGCAAATTGGAGAAACGAGTTGCGGATTGTGAACAGAAAATAGAAAAGCTGGAAACTGAGATTGGCGAGGTGGAAGCTGATATGGCTACTCCCGAAGGTGCATCGGATATGGCTTTGTATGAAAAGCATCAGAAACTGAAAAAGGACTTGGATCAGACGGTAGAAGAATGGGAGGCCGTTTCTATGGAATTAGAAGAGATGCAGGGAAGTTAATATGTATCATATATATAGAACAAATGAAAGCAAAACATTATTTACCAATGGCTGTATTGGCTCTGGCAGTAGCTGCCGGATGCGACAGTAAAAAGGAAGCCGTCATGACTTCGGGTATAGACTTGACAAATTTGGACACTACGGCTGTTCAAGGAGCTGATTTTTATCAGTATGCTTGTGGCGGATGGATGAAGAAACACCCTCTGACCAATGAATATTCCCGTTTTGGCTCATTCGATATGCTTGCTGAAAATAATCGGGAACAACTGAAAGGATTGATTGTGGAAATTGCTGCCGGGCAGAATGCGCAAGGTACAATAGGTCAGAAAATAGGGGATATCTATAATTTGGCTATGGATAGTGTGAAACTGAATGCGGATGGAGTAACTCCTATTCAAGCTGATTTGGAAAAGATTGCTTCAGTGAAGGATAAATCGGAAATAGTTCCTTTGATGGCGGAACTGGCTCATAGCGGTGTATTCCCTTATTTCAGTTTCTATGTGGGTGCCGATATCATGGACAGCAAGAGCAATTTGTTTCAATTGTATCAAGGGGGTATCAGTCTGGGTGAAAAAGAATATTATCTGGACAATGATGATGTGACTGTCAATATCCGTAATAAGTATAAGGAACATATTGTAAAGATGTTCCAATTGGCTGGTTTTGATGAGGCTGCCGCTAAAAAGAAAATGGAGGCTGTAATGGATATCGAAACCCGTATTGCAAAAGCTTCTTTCAGTGCGGTGGAACAGCGTAACCCTGCGGCCAATTATCATAAAATGTCTTTGGATGAATTAAAGAAAGAGATTCCGGGCATTGACTGGGATGCTTTCTTGAATGGTATAGGCGTGAAAGGGGTGACTGAACTGAGTGTTTCTCAAGTGGAGCCGATTAAAGAGGTTGAGAAAATTATCAATAGCTTGCCGGTTGAAAATCAGATCGCTTATATGCAATGGAGTCTGATAGACAGGGCTGCCGGTTACTTGAGTGATGATTTGGTGGCACAAAATTTTGATTTTTATGGAAAAACACTATCCGGCAAACAGGCTAACCAACCTCGTTGGAAGCGTGCTGTAAGTACTGTAAATGGAGTACTGGGTGAAGCGGTAGGTCAGATGTATGTGGAGAAATATTTTCCGGCAGCCGCAAAAGAACGTATGGTGCAGTTGGTAAAGAATCTGCAGACCGCATTGGGAGAACGTATTCGGAATTTGGAATGGATGGGTGACAGCACAAAGATTAAAGCTATTGAGAAGTTGAATTCTTTTTATGTAAAGGTAGGCTATCCTGATAAGTGGAGGGATTATACCGGTTTGAATATTGAAAAAGATTCTTATTGGGCCAATGTGAAGCGTGCTACAGAATTCGAACTGGATTATATGTTATCCAAGGCAGGAAAGCCGGTTGACAGAGATGAATGGGGAATGACTCCGCAGACTGTCAATGCATATTATAATCCGACCACGAATGAGATTTGTTTTCCGGCGGGTATTCTTCAATATCCGTTTTTTGATATGAATGCTGATGATGCATTTAATTATGGAGCTATTGGCGTGGTTATCGGTCATGAAATGACTCATGGATTCGATGATCAGGGACGTCAGTTTGATAAGGATGGTAATTTGAAAGATTGGTGGACAGCCGAAGATGCCAAACGTTTTGAAGAACGTGCTCAGGTAATGGTGAATTTCTTTGATAGCATCCAGGTTTTGCCGGGACTCAATGCCAACGGTTCTTTGACTTTAGGTGAGAATATAGCCGATCATGGTGGTTTGCAGGTTTCTTTCCAGGCGTTCAAGAATGCGACAAAAGATGCTCCCCTGCCGGTAAAAGACGGATTTACTCCGGAACAGCGCTTCTTCTTGTCATACGCCGGAGTGTGGGCTGGCAATATCCGCGACGAGCAGATTCGTTTGCAAACCAAGTCTGATCCACATTCATTGGGCAGATGGCGTGTGAACGGAGCACTCCCTCAAATAGGTGCATGGTATGATGCTTTTGGCATTAAAGAGGGGGATCCTATGTATTTGGCTCCTGAAAAACGTGTCTCTATTTGGTAAGCTTTGTATGTAAAAGATAATAAGAAAGCATGGTAATTGCTGAGAATTCGGCATTTACCATGCTTTCTTTTTGGAATTTACATGATAAACACCTATTTTTGTGCCCGATGAAACGGAGACGATACATAGCATGGGTATTGATGTTGGTCAGCATTATCATGTTGACAGCATCTGTTCTGCCTCATCATCATCACCGGGAAATTCTTTGTTTGCAGCATGATATGACTTTGTGCGGCTGTCAATGTTCCGTGCAGCATCAGCAGCATAATAATAGTTCTGATGAGAATCATACATGTAATGCCGGATGCGTGACCAAGTTTAAAAGTGTAACTCCGGATCGGGCTCAGGACAGTGTTTCTCCTGATTATTCGTTTTGTTTGCTGTTATATACGGTGACGGATGTATTGGCGCTTTCATTGCGGTTGACAGAACACAACACATTACCTTATAATTACTATTTAGAAAAACTGCATTCTACGTGTCTTCCCCACGTAAAGGGGTTGCGTGCTCCTCCTTGCGATGTTCTTGCTTAACAGATAGAAAGTTTATCTTTTTATCCGCAACTTTGTTGCATTTTCTTTACGCTAATTTTGTATTTAATAAAAAAGTAAGAACAAATTATATCATCATGAAGAAACTTATCTTTATGGGAGTCTTAGGCTTGTTCCTCTTAGGCTCTTGCAACAGTAAATCGGGTCATGATCACGAAGGACACGATCATGGAACGGAGGAAGCACATAATCACGACCACGAAGGGCATGACCATGAAAAAGAAAACCACGACCATGAGAATGAAGGTCACGAAGGTCATAATCATGAAGCGGAAGCTTCTGCAGCCGGACATTCCGATGAGATAATTCTGGCTCCAGAAAAAGCAAAAGCAGCCGGGGTAGAATCGGAAATAATCCGGCCTGAATCATTCCGTCAGGTGATAACGACCAGCGGTCAGGTGCAGGCAGCACAAGGCGATGAAAGCGTAGTAGTCGCCAATGTAGCCGGTGTGGTTTCTTTCCGCCATCCGGTAACGGACGGTATGAGTGTGAGCAAGGGGGCTCCCATTCTGAATATCTCTGCTGAGAATATGCCGGACGGAGACCCTGTAAAACGTACCCGTATCGCATATGAAACCGCCAAAAAAGAATATGAACGTGCCGCCAAGTTGGTAAAAAGTCAGATAATATCGCAGAAAGATTTCAATGCCATTAAGGAGAGTTATGAAAATGCATTATTGGCATACGAGGCTATTTCAAAGAACCAGACCAAGACAGGTGTGTCCGTTACAGCTCCTTTAGGTGGCTATATCAAGAATTGTCTGGTGAAGGAAGGTGATTATGTGTCGGTAGGCCAGCCTTTGGTGAGTATCACTCAGAACCGTCGTCTGTTCCTTCGTGCAGATGTTTCCGAGAAATATTATGGTTATCTGCATAGCATCCAGTCGGCAAACTTCAAGACTCCATACGATAATAAGGTATATGAGTTGGGTGAGTTGAAAGGGCATCTGCTTTCTTATGGTAAAGCATCCGGTGGTACTTCTTTCTATGTACCTGTTACTTTCGAATTTGATAATCGGGGAGATGTGATTCCCGGTTCGTATGTGGAGGTGTATCTGCTCTCGTCGGAAATGCCCGATGTGCTGGCCTTGCCTGTTACGGCACTGACCGAAGAACAAGGCTTGTACTTTGTTTATCTGCAACTGGATGAGGAAGGATATAAGAAACAGGAGGTAACTTTGGGAGCGAGCAACGGAAAGAAAGTGCAGATTCTGACCGGTTTGAAAGCCGGTGACCGTGTGGTAACAAAGGGAGCTTATCAGGTGAAATTAGCGTCGGCCAGCAATGCGATTCCGGCTCATAGTCATGAACATTAATCAGCCGTCCTATGCTAAATAAGATTATACATTTTTCCCTTCAGAACCGTATATTGGTTCTGGTGGCGTCGGTTTTGCTGCTTATCGGCGGTACTTACACGGCTTTTCATACGGAAGTCGATGTGTTCCCCGATTTGAATGCACCGACTGTAGTGATTATGACCGAAGCGAATGGTATGGCCGCCGAAGAGGTGGAACAATTGGTAACCTTTCCTGTAGAAACTGCCGTGAACGGTGCGACCCATGTGCGCCGGGTGCGTTCATCTTCCACCAATGGCTTTTCCGTTGTGTGGGTGGAATTTGAATGGGATACCGATATCTATCTGGCCCGTCAGATTGTCAGTGAGAAATTGTCCTTGGTCAGCGAGGAGCTGCCCGAGAATGTAGGTAAACCTACCATGGGACCTCAGTCTTCTATTTTAGGTGAGTTGCTGATTATCGGTCTGACTTCGGATACTACTTCCATGCTCGATCTCCGTACACTGGCAGACTGGACTATCCGTCCGCGCCTGCTTTCTACGGGAGGTGTGGCACAGGTTGCCGTGCTAGGAGGTGATATCAAGGAATATCAGGTGTTGCTTGACCCTGCCCGCATGAAACATTACAATGTTACGTTGGCAGAGGTGATGAACGTTACCCGTAACATGAATCAGAATGCCAATGGCGGAGTGATTTATGAATATGGAAACGAATATATTGTTCGCGGGGTGCTTTCCAGTCATGATGTGGCTCAGTTGTCACGTTCCGTCATCAAGACGGTGGAAGGGGTGCCCGTTACATTGGAGGATATTGCCGATGTGAAGATTGGTTCGCAGGAACCCAAACTGGGTACTGCTTCGGAGAGAGGAAAACCTGCCGTACTGCTGACCGTTACCAAACAACCCAAGACCGGGACTATTGAACTGACAGAGCAGTTGGAAGCCGCATTGAAGGATTTGCAGAAGAATCTTCCGGCTGATGTGCACGTTTCTACAGATATTTTCCGTCAGAGCCGTTTTATTGAAAGTTCTATCGGCAATGTGAAGGATTCGTTGTATGAAGGTGCTATTTTTGTGGTGATTGTTCTCTTCCTGTTCCTTGCCAATGTACGTACCACGGTTATTTCATTGGTAACCCTTCCGTTGTCATTGATTGTTTCTATATTGACTCTTCACTATATGGGACTCACCATCAATACCATGAGTTTGGGTGGTATGGCCATTGCCATTGGTTCGTTGGTGGATGATGCCATTGTGGATGTGGAAAATGTATGGAAGCACTTGCGTGAGAATCGCTTGTTGCCCGAAGGGGAACGTAAGAGCGTGATTGAAGTCGTGTTCAATGCTTCGAAGGAAGTGCGTATGCCTATCTTGAACTCTACCTTGATTATTGTAGTCAGCTTTGTTCCTTTGTTTTTCCTGACAGGAATGGAAGGGCGTATGCTGGTTCCGTTGGGCATTGCCTTTATTGTGGCGTTGTTTGCTTCTACGGTAGTGGCTTTGACACTGACTCCGGTACTGTGCAGCTATCTGTTAGGTAATAATAAAAGCAAAGGATTGCCCAAAGAGGCATTTATGGCCGTATGGATGAAAAAGCATTACCGCAATGCCTTGTTATGGTCCTTGAATCATAAATCCGCAGTATTGGGTTTTACGGGTGGACTGTTTGCGGTGGCATTGGTTATGTTTTTTACATTAGGACGCAGTTTCCTGCCATCTTTCAATGAAGGTTCGTTCACCATTAATATCAGTTCATTGCCGGGAATTTCTTTGGCAGAATCGGATAAAATGGGACACCGTGCGGAAGAGTTGCTGATGTCTATTCCCGAAATACAGACTGTAGCCCGTAAAACGGGACGTGCCGAACTGGATGAGCATGCATTAGGGGTTAACGTGAGTGAAATTGAGGCCCCGTTTGAATTGAAAGACCGTTCCCGCCAGGAACTGGTAGCCGATGTGCGTGCCAAGTTATCTACCATTACCGGTGCGAATATCGAAATAGGCCAACCTATCAGCCACCGTATCGATGCCATGCTTTCGGGTACCAAGGCCAACATTGCCATCAAACTGTTTGGTAATGATTTGAACAAGATGTTTGCCATCGGTAATCAGATAAAGGATGCCATCAGCAGTGTGGAGGGTATTGCCGACTTGAATGTGGAACAACAAATCGAACGTCCGCAGCTCAAGATTGTTCCCAAACGCGAGATGCTTGCCAAATTCGGTATTTCTTTGCCGGACTTTGCCGAATTTGTATCTGTAAACATGGCAGGTGAAGTTGTTTCGCAGGTATATGAAGAAGGCAAAGCGTTTAATCTTATTGTCCGTACCAAGGACGAGGTGCGTGATGAGATGGAGAAAGTGCGTAACCTGATGATTGATACCGGTGACGGTCAGAAAATCCCTGTCAACTATGTAGCCGATGTGGTTTCTGCCATGGGACCGAATACCATCAGCCGTGAGAACGTGAAGCGTAAGATTGTGATTTCGGCCAATACCAGCGGTCGTGATTTGCGCAGCGTGGTGAATGATATACAGGAACGGATTGATGCGCAAATCAAGCTTCCCGAAGGATATCATGTGGAATATGGCGGTCAGTTTGAAAGCGAGCAGGCGGCCAGCCGTACGCTGATGCTCACTTCGTTTATGAGTATCGTGGTTATCTTCCTGTTGCTTTATACCCAGTTTAAGAATGCAGCCCAAAGTGGAGTCATTTTGTTGAATTTGCCTTTGGCGTTGATTGGTGGGGTATTTGCATTGATGATAACAACGGGTGAGATAAGCATTCCGGCTATTATCGGCTTTATCTCGTTGTTTGGCATTGCTACCCGTAATGGTATGTTGTTGATAAGTCATTACAATATGTTGCGCGAAGAAGGTATGGATTTGAAAGAAAGCATTCTTCACGGTTCGTTAGACCGTTTGAACCCTATCCTGATGACTGCGTTGTCTTCCGCGCTGGCTTTGATACCTTTGGCATTCCGTGGCGATTTGCCGGGTAATGAAATACAAAGCCCGATGGCGAAAGTTATTCTTGGAGGTCTTTTGACATCGACTTTTCTGAACGCTTTCATTATTCCGATTGTTTATGAACTGATGAACCGAAAGAAGAAATAATAGAAATAATATGAAACGAATCTTAGTTATAATAGCCCTCTGCTCTCCCTTACTGATGCAGGCCCAGAGTATTGAGCACATTTTGAAAAGCATCGAGCAGAACAATAAAGAGCTCAAGGCACAGAAACATGCCGCCGATGCGACCAAGATGGAAAACCGGACAAACAACAACTTGCCTGATCCTACGGTGAGCTACAGCTCTTTTTACAGTAATGGTGCCGAAGGTGGTCACGGTACGGAATTCGTTGCTTCGCAAGGTTTTGATTTTCCTACTCAGTATATTGCCCGCAACCGGCAGGCTACTTTGCAGAACGAAGCGGTGGACAAGCAACAACAGGCTGCCCGCCGGGATATTCTGCTGAATGCGAAGAATCTCTGTCTGGACCTTATTCTGTTGAATCAGGAAAAGACATTGATGGATATCCGTATGAAAAATGCGGATGAATTACAGGCACTTTATGAAAAACGTCTGACTACCGGTGATGCGAATATACTGGAAGTCAACAAAATCAAGATGGAGCGTATGAACGTGCAGACGGAAGTTGCCCAAAACAGCGCAGCTCACCGCACTGCCTTGCAGTCTCTGCTTGCCATGAACGGTAACATGCCTTTGGAGTTTGCTGAAACCACGTATCCTGCCATACAGGAAATCAATGATTACAATGTTATGAGGGATGAAGTGATGGCGTCAGACCTTGACTTGCAGGCCGCCGCCGCCACTGCCCGTGCCGCCGAGAAGCAGGTTTCGGTAGACCGCCAAGGATGGTTGCCGAAGCTGGAAGCCGGCTTTCGCCGTAACACGGATGATGCGGTTTCGATGAATGGTTTTGTGGTAGGGGGCTCCTTGCCTTTGTTTCAGAATCGTAAAAAGGTAAAGATAGCCAAGGCACAGGCTATCAGCGCTCAGCTTATGCAAGAAAGTGCTAAAGACCGGGTCGAGGCTTCCCTGATGTCTCTTTTCAATGAGATGCAGCAGTTGAAGGATGCCATGAATGCGTATGATGTCCCTTTGATGTACCGTTCGCTGGATTTATTGAAGCAGGCATTGACCGAAGGACAAATTTCATTGATTGAATATTTTGTGGAAACGGAAAGTATTTATAAGAATCTTCAGGCGTATATGCAGATTGAGAATCAATACCAGAAGGTGATGGCGAATATTTACAAGAATAACCTATAAAATGTTAGGACTCGGTAAAATCTGTCATTTGATTATTATAAGGATGAAGAAATAATCCAAATAATATTAATGATTTGTCTGTTTGGAATACAATAGGATAGGGGTTATGTTATATAGGCATGACCCCTAAAACTATAAATATGGATAACTTGAAATTACTGGCAATAGTAACCGGAGAAGGCGAATTTGTGAATAAGAATTTAAGAACCGGATTATGGCTGAGCGAACTCACCCATATTTATCACGGCGCCAAAAAGCAAGGAATAGAAATTACCGTTGCCAGTCCCCAAAGGAGGCGATACTCCTATCGATCCGGAGAGTTTGAATCCCTTACTCATGGATGAGATAACTAAAACCTGTTGGGAAGATTCCATATTTAAGAATGTATTGCAGCATACTAAAAGTTTGGATGAAGTCTCCGAATTTCAGTTTGATTGCGTTTATTTGGCGGGAGGACATGGTTCCATGTATGATTTTCCGGATAATATTGTCCTGCAAGCCATCTTAAAAAAGCAATATGAAAATGAAAAGAAGGTGGCAGCCATTTGTCACGGTGTTTGTGGATTGTTGAATGTGACGTTGGCTTCCGGCGAATATCTGGTTAAAGATAAGAAGCTTACAGGATTCAGCCGGGCTGAAGAAATTCTGGCAAGAAAGGAAAGGGTCG
>ERZ1027089.540-NODE-540-length-18574-cov-4.633458_pt1 | contig 18574 bp, 6 predicted proteins | sample MGYA00519412_ERZ1027089 | MGnify/ENA primary metagenome ERZ1027089 (study PRJEB26926, sample SAMN06164433) | human gut metagenome | biome: ENVO:00009003; feature: ENVO:2100002; material: ENVO:00002003 | host: Homo sapiens | place: USA | collected 2012 ... | reverse complement strand
AGCGTCAGATGTGTATAAGAGACAGCCGTTATCCACTCCAGCAATGAAGCCGGCACCTTCTACGGCAAAGGTCACATCGTTTTCGGCATTCGGACACAAATTTCCATCTTTGTCCAGAATCTCAACCGTAATGAAACTCAAGTCTTTGCCATCTGCCTGAATGGTACTGCGGTCGGGGCTGAGACGAATCTGCGCAGGTTCGCCCGCTGTCCGGATTTCCTGCTCGGCCACAGTCTTTCCTTCCTTGCGGGAAACAGCCTTTACCGTACCCGGCTCATACTTCACGCGCCACATGACGTGGAAATCGTCTTTTCCCTTGCTGCGCACACCCTGCGACTTTCCATTCACGAAAAGCTCCACTTCGTCGGCATTGTTATAATATGCCCACAAATCGATGTCTTGTCCCTCCGTCCAATTCCAATGCGGGAAAAGATGCAACACCGCCTTATCCGGACGCCACTCGGACTGATACATGTAGTAGACATCCTTCGGGAAGCCGGCCAAGTCGATAATGCCAAAGTAAGAGCTGCGTGCCGGCCAACCGTAAGGAGTAGGCTCACCGATATAATCGAAGCCCGTCCAGACGTATTGTCCACTGATAAAGTCGTTGTTCTTTACATGGCGCATAGTACCTTCGTGACGGTTGCCCCAAGGAACATGACAGTTGTCGTAGGAGGAGCAAGAGAACGAGGCATCATAGAAAGGCTTGTCCCAACGTTCGGGCCAGATGAACATCGAATCACTCGGCATCCGGTAGTAACCGCGTGTCATCAGGCCGGAAACACTTTCCGTTACGATGAACGGCTTACCGGGGAAGTTCACGGGAACACCTGCAAACCAGTCGTCATGGTAATTGAAGCCGATAATATCAAGCGCACCGGAACGGAACAAATGATTGTTCGGGTTCGGCTCGTTGCAGCCTGCCGTCACGGGGCGCGTGGCATCGAGCTTTCTCACCATATCTGCCAGTTTCTTTGTCAGCAGTGAGTTGACGGACATTTCTCCGTCCTTTGCCAGCATATCCGCACTATGGCCGAAGTTCAAGACCAGGTTGGCCTCTGCCAGACTCAAGGTGTCGGCTTTGGCATCCGTCCACTGCTCCAGCACTTCGTTGCCGATGCTCCACATGAAGATGGAAGGATGATTGCGGTCACGCACGATAAGGTCAGTCAAATCGCGTTCATGCCATTCGTTGAAATAGCGTGAATAGTCGTGGCGGGTCTTTTTCTTGCGCCACATGTCGAAAGTCTCGTCCATCACGATGAAGCCCATACGGTCGCAAAGGTCGAGCAGCTCCGGTGCAGGAGGGTTATGGGAACAACGGATTCCGTTGCAACCCATTTCTTTCAGAATCTCCAACTGGCGCTCGATGGCGCGCGTATTCACCGCAGCTCCCAGGCAACCCAGGTCATGATGCATGCAGACACCGTTTATCTTCACTTGTTCACCATTCAGGATAAATCCTTTTTGTGCATCGAAGCGGAAAGTACGGATGCCGGTAGGAGTATAATAACGGTCGAGTACCTCGCCGGTCTCTTTATTCTTGAGGATGCTTTCTACCTTATACATATAAGGTGCATCAATACTCCAGAGATTAGGATTCTTCAATTCTATTTCCTGCTCCATTTCTGCCGGAGCGACAGGCATCAGCTGAGCTTCCGACACAGCCTCACCCACCACATGACCGTCGGCATCCACTAACCGGGATTGCAGGACGACATCAATCAGAGGAATAATTTCCGAATCGAACACAACATATGTACCGTCGGCCTGCTGCACGGAATCTTCCGTCTGCATCTCTACATCGTACTGTAAACTGGTACGTATCTTCAACCGGGCACTGTTCTTCGACACTTCTTCTGCCGTCACGTAGGTACCCCACTGTGCCACATGCACCGGATTCAGTTTCGTCAACCACACATTACGGTAGATACCGCAACCGGAATACCAACGTGAATTGGGTTGTTCGGCATTGTCCACTCTTACAGCAATCACATTCTTCTCCCCCCATTTGATATAAGGAGTCAAATCATAACTAAACGAGATGTATCCATAGGGGCGTGTTCCCAGTTCATGCCCATTAATATAAACGGTGGAGTTCATATAGACACCATCGAAATCTATGCGATAGCGCTTGCCCTCATCGACCTTATCGGCAATAAAAGTCTTACGATACCAACCTATACCACCAGGCAGAGCACCTCCCCCTGTTCCTGACGGATTGTCCCGACTGAACTCTCCTTCAACAGCCCAATCGTGGGGCAAGTTCAGTTTCCGCCAGTCTGCGTCATTATAATCCGGACGGGCTGCCGCCGTATCGTCTCCCAAGCGAAAGGCCCAGTCGGCAGTAAAATCCAAGCTACGGTCATCGCCAGCTACCTCTTTAGGAGCATTGCAACCGGCCAATAGGGACAGCCCGATGGCCAAAGACAATATGATTTTATTCATGGTAATAAATATCTAAAAGATTATCGAGTGCCTATTCCTCTCTCACAGCTATTCAGAAGTAGGGAAGTTCCTGGCACCGGGGAAGGCATCGTTCGGCACCGAGGAACGACGAGATCGGTACCGGGAAGATTTCTCTCCCTGGCACCGTCGTCTATCATTCTGATTATAATTTTACGGTTTGTGCTTTTCCGTCATACTTCACCGTTGTACCTTTAGCCTTTAAGTCGAACGGTTGCGGCTGGTCTTTGCTTACCTTCACTACATTGAAAGTACGTTCCTTCAGCATACCAGGGAAGTCACCCGTACGGTCGCCGATAACCAGTGTACCCTCAGCATCGTTATAGGCAAACGGTATAGTGGCATATTGTCCCTTCTCATAATTATAGTTCACACCTTCATCCTCATAGAGCGTAAATGCGCCGTCCTTACCCGTATAAACATAGAGGGTGATTTCCGAAGCCGGTTTTTCATCACTGTATTGCATGTCCGGACCATAAGGTACAATGGCACCTTCGCAAACGTAGAGCGGAATACGTTCATAAGGAGCATCCACTGTCAGCTTCTGGCCACCGTCCACATACTTGCCGGAGTAGAAGTCATACCAACCGCAGCTTGCCGGGAAATAAACCTCGCGGCTGCGTGCGCCATATTCGTAAACCGGAGCCACCATCAGGGCAGAACCGAACATGAACTGGTCACCTATATTGTTGACGTTTGCATCAGCTGTGAAGTCCATTACGAGCGGACGCATGATGGTATAATCATTGAAGTAAGTCATACCAGCCAAAGAATAGATATACGGCATCATGTTGTAACGCAGCTTCGTATAATAAACGATGGAGTTGTAGCACGGATGTCCTGCCGGAGCGATATTCCAAACCTCACGGTACGGATACTGGCCGTGTGCACGGAACAACGGGCAGAAAGCGCCGAACTGATACCAACGGGCATTCAACTCTCTCCATTCCTTATAATCGGTATTTTCACGTCCGGTCTTGTTGAATTCCATCTGACCAGCCACATAACGGTTCTCTACACAGAATCCGCCGATGTCCATGGTCCAATAAGGGATACCGCTGACAGCAAAGTTCAAGCCGGCAGAGATTTGCGCTTTCATATCTTCCCAACGGGTAGCGATGTCACCACTCCAGGTGGCGGTAGAATAGCGCTGCAATCCTGCAAAGCCGGAACGTGTCAACAAGAAGACGCGTTTGTCCGGTTCCACGCCACGCTGTCCGTCATAGATGGCTTCGGCATTCATCAGTGCGTATGCATTGAAGAACTTGGCAGAGGGGCCGAGTGCTGTCGGACCGCAAAGGTCCTTGCGGTATTGCAAATCCGTACAGTCGCGTATGTTCGGTTCGCTGGCATCCATCCACCAAGCGTCAACACCCAGAGGATAGTAGTGGTCTTGCATCTGCTTCCAGAAGAGCTTGCGTGCATCGGCATCGTATGCGTCATAGAAAGAGCCCAGATAGCCAGGACCGACCCAGTCTTTGATGCTGTCTTTGATAGCCTGCTGATACATCCAACCTTTTTCGTCAAATTCCTTGAAGTGTTCGGTCGTAGCATAGAACTTGGGCCATACGGAAATCATCAGACGTCCGTTCATGGCGTGGATGGAGTCGACCATTCCTTTCGGGTCGGGGAAACGTTCAGGGTCGAACTCATGGCTTCCCCATGCATTCTGCTTCCAGTGCAGCCAGTCGATTACGATATTGTCGATAGGAATCTGACGTTCACGGAATTCCTTCAAGGTGGAGAGAACCTCCTCACGCGTATTGTACTTCTCACGGCTCTGCCAGTAACCCATCGCCCATTTCGGCATAATCTGGGATTTACCTGTCAATGTACGGTAGCCGCTAATCACATCGTCCATATCATCACCATAAACGAAGTAGTAGTCTATTTCATTCTGCATTTCACCCCACCAAGAGAGTTTGTTCTGTTCTTCATCAGCCACCGGACTCAATACCCGCAGACCGCAGTAAGAAACACCGGCATCAGGCTTCCACTCTATCTTCAATGGAACGCGCTTGCCCGCTTCCAGATTGACAGCAAACTTATAACTGTTAGGATTCCAAGCCGTACGCCAACGTTCGGGAACCACCAATTCATTATCAATATATACTTTCATGTAGCCTGCATAGTAAAGGATGAAACGGAATAAACCGCTTTCTGCCGGTTCTATTTCTCCCTCATAAACTACATCAGACCCTCCGAACGGGAAACCCGCAGGCAAATTAATCACCTTACTCAGATGTGCGGCACGGTCCAGATGTTCAAAATAAAGAGAATCCTCACGACGTACAAGGGTTTCCACATCTTTCTTGCCCGGAATATATGTACCGGTCAAAGCACCTTCCTTGCCCTCTTTATCATAAAGTTTGAAGACATCACCCAGTTGTGAGTAGTCACGCGGGTCACCGAAACGGCAGAGCGAATAGCTGTCCCAAAGCACACCGTAGTTTTTATTAGACACGATGAAGGGTACAGACACCTTTGTATTGTACTGGAACAGTTCCTCATTCTTACCTTTATAGTTGAACTCATCCGCCTGATGCTGGCCCAAGCCATAGAAAGCCTCATCATTGCCTGCCGACTGGAATACTTGACGTACTGTATATCCTTTCGTACCTTCCACTTCCACCGGAGTAAAGGTCCGCCCGTCAAAGTCTTCAGCCAGAATCTGCTTGCCGTCGGCATCCGTGAAGCGTACCTCACCCGTTGTCTTGGACACAATGGCACATAATTCCGATGTCTTGACAGTCACTTCATCGCCCTGCTCTTCGACCTTAAAGTCGGTCTTATTCTGTTGAGGGATCACAATGAGACTCTGCTCCTTTGAAAATTCCTTCTCAGGAGTAGCCGATACATGAATGAGCTTCTCACCCATTACTTCCAATCTTACTTTACGCACATCCGTCGGTTGCTGCTGCTTGACTTCCACAACAACACCGTTCTCGGTCTTTTGGAATCCGCCTCCGGAACATGCGGCGAGCATCCATCCGGCAAGCAAATAAACTGAAGTGTTTTTCAATTTCATATTACTGTTTTTAAAGTGATTTTTCTCCGATATAAAAATAGAAAGTTTACTTCAAAAACGAGTCCTCCCGATGTTGAAACAATAGGGCGCTTTTGATTACCCTAAAAGACAATATGTTTCCGTAAGGGGTATCTTTTGTTATTTACCCTCTCTTTCCTGATAAACAGAGGGCAAAACACCGAATTCATCCTTGAAATATTTGCTGAAATACTTGGGGTTGTTAAAGCCCAACTGATACGCTATCTCCGATACATTTTGCTGACTCTCGCGCAGCATCTGCGCCGCTCTTTTCAGACGGATGACACGGATAAATTCAATGGGTGTCTTACCGGTTATCTGCAAGAGTTTCTTGTAAAGATGTACCCGGCTCATACCCAATCCCCGACTCAACTCTTCTACGGACAAGTCACACCGACCGATGTTCGCCTCCACATATTTGATGGCATTTTCCACCAGCTTTTCATCCAACGAAGTAATGGCTATTTCACTTGGTTCGGGGTCAATGAGCGACTTTGCCTTGCGCTTCTTGCTCAGGTCAATCAACTTGCGCATACGCAGAATAAGGATTTCCACATTGAAAGGTTTCGTCACATAATCATCCGCACCGATGGTCAACCCCTCCACTTTATCTTCCACAGCCTGCCGTGCAGTGAGCAATATCATCGGAATGTCACTCGTGCGTTTATCGGTCTTCACCCAGCGGCACAATTCATTCCCATCCATCTCGGGCATCATTACGTCGCTGACAATAATATCCGGCATCAGTTCCGATATTTTCTGCCAAGCTTCCCGACCATTGGAAGCTGACTGTATACGGAAATACAAGCTCAGACTATCTTTCATGAAGGCAACCAAATCTTCATTATCATCCACAATCAGGGCCAACGGCTTTTCTTTTTCATCTTCATTATCCTCCATATCGTCCAGCAAATCAACCGAAAGCGCTTCCTCTTCCATACCCGGCAAAAGTTCCTCATGCTCTTCCACCTCTTCTGTAAGCGGTGCAGGCTTGGGAGGACTTACACGTATATGTTTAACCGGGAGCTCAACCAGAAACACACTACCGGAACCCACATTGTCGACAACGCGCACCGTACCCTCATGCAGCGTCACAAAGTCGCGTACCAGGCTCAAGCCAATACCGCTACCCGTTGACTGGTGCTCCGGTTCTTCCTGCTCCACCTGATAGAAACGTTCAAAAATTCGCTCCTTGTCTTCATCCCTAATGCCAACACCGGTATCCGATACCTTTATCAGCAATCTTCCGGACATCTCTTTCGACATTTCCAATGCCACATCCACGCGTCCCCCGTCCGGAGTAAATTTGAAAGCATTGGACAGAAGATTCATCACAACTTTACCAATTTTATCCTCGTCGAATGACATATTCAGCGATTCCATGGCCGAAAAGAATGTCAGATGTACATGTTTCTTTTCAGAAAGCATCAGGAAAGAAGCACAGATGCTACGCACATACGCCACAATATCCCCCTCGGACAAAGTGAGATGCAATCCTGCCATCTCATTCTTACGGAAATCGAGCAACTGGTTGACCAAATTCAACAAACGCTGTGCATTGCGGTACATCAGTTGCAGCTTGCCATGCAGCTTTTCGTCCGTAATCTCCTTCATCATACTTTCCATCGGCGATATAATCAGCGTAAGCGGCGTACGCAACTCATGGCTGACATTCGTAAAGAAGCGGAATTTCATCTGGCTCAACTCCTCCTTCTTCTTCGCATCTTCCTCTATCTGGCGGATTCTGAACTTATTGCGTTCCCTTCGTTGTACGACATACAGTGAAAAGAAGACAACTCCTACTATCAGAAGGGCATAAACAATATATGCCCACGGAGTCATCCAGAAAGGTGGAAGAATGACAATCTTCAAAGAAGCCTCTTCAGTACCCGCATATCCGTCACTGTTTGTAGCCTTCACTCTTAAGATGTAAGTTCCCGGAGCCAAATTGGTATAGGTAACGCGATGCATATCGGACATACTCGTCAGCCAGTTCTCATTAAACCCTTCCAATTTATAGAAATACTGTGTCTTTTCGGGCAGCACGAAATTGTCCGACGCGAACAGCACCGTGAACACATTCTGCTTATAAGCCAAGACAACTTCTTCTGTTTCATTCAAAGCTTCCTTCAAGATGACACGTCCTGCATACTCCTTGCCCACCTTCACGTCTTCATTGAACAACTGGAAACCGGTAAACATGACCTTGGGCAACGTACGGTTATACTTTATGTTGCCCGGCTGGAAGCGATTCAGCCCATACAGTCCTCCCACTACAATCTCGCCCGTATGCAGTCGTTTGAGGGAACGCTGGTTGAAGTCACAACTCTGCAACCCGTCCTTGTCATTATAGGTATAGCAACGGAACACAGGCTGCTCCGTCTTGCTGTCAACGGACAACACCACGTTTATCAGTTCTCCTCCGGTGCTGATCCATATACTTTTGTTTTCATCTTCCGTAATACCTAATATCAATAGTTTGGAGAAACCGGGTTTGATAGGCACTTCGTACAATTCATCCCGTTTGCTGTCATATACATTCAAGCCTTCACGCGTGGCTATCCATAGCAAACCGCGACTATCTTCGTAAACTTGATTGATATTTTGGTTGGAAAGTCTGGTCTTACCCGATTTTGTACCTGCAAAATTTGTAATCTCGCCGGTCCTCAGGTCCATGAAAGCCATCCCTGCCGAAGTACCGATAATCAGATTATTGTCACAGCTGATGCAGAGGGATGAGATATAGTCCGACACAAGGTTTGAATTACCTGTAGAATAGGTGGTAAATATCCCCGTCTGAGGATTCAGGCATTGCAATCCTCCCCCCAACGTACCGATCCAGATATTTTTGTCCGCATCTTCTGCCAATGCCCATACATTGTCATAGACCAGCGAGTTACTGTCTCCCTTACGGGACCGGTAATGGATAAAGCGGTTTCCATCATAGCAATTCAGTCCGCCCCAGAAAGTACCAGCCCACACTCTGCCGCTACTGTCCCGAAGAAGGCAGACTATGACATCACTCGAGATAGAGCGGGGATCTGCCGTATGCGAAAAAAACATACGTTCATCCGTCACGCTATTCCAGCGAATCAACCCGCGGTCGTTGGTCCCCACCCATACGATATCACCGCCTCCGTCCTCCACACAATTGATGTCGCCTACATCGGCAATACCGAACTTGAAAATGCTTTCATTATAGAAAGAGATGCCTTTCTTGTAGGTTCCCACCCACATCGTACCGGCCTCATCTTCATAAAGAGCCGTTATTGTATTGTTGGACAGAGTACGCCCGTTATTAGGTTCATTCGCCAGACGGATTTTCCGTCCCGCCGGTTCTATCAATTCAACGCCATCCTGATCCCTGCCTACCCATATACATCCGTATTTATCCTGTGCCACTGCACGTACGGTATTGTAGGTGTCCGTTCGGGGAGAACGCTGTTCCCAAACCTTCCGAGAAAGGCTATAAATCCACATCCCCTCCACACTGAATATCCACGCCCGCCCACTATGGTCGACAAACAAATCAAAGGTAGCATTCTTTACTTCCCTGCAATCTTCGGCAATGCCCGGATTGGTCCACTTGATATTTTGCTTTTCCTCATCTATACAAACCAAGATACCGTTACTCAAAACCAACAGGATTCCTTCGCCGCATTCTTTCATGTCGGACACTTCGGCTTTCGCAAGCAGTTCATCCGCTCCCTTTACTGCTACGGCATTTTTCTGTTCCTCTCTATAGCTGTAAACACCTTTACCATTAATATAGATCCAGAAAGTCTTTTCCTTATCAATATAGATAAGCGAAGGATTTCCGGTCAGACCGACGTTCCACATCCAAGCTTCCACATTACGGTCAAAAACATCGGAAGCCGAGTTGTAAATGGCATACCCACTTCCCGTACGTATCCACAAATTACCGGACGCATCTTCTTGTATATCCTCGACATAACTATCGGGAAGAGATTTCTCGTCATCTTTCTGGCTGCGATAAATCTTAATATTGTAACCATCATAGCGATTCAGCCCCGAAGCTGTACCAAACCACATGAATCCGTTTGAATCTTTATAAATAGCATTAACCTGATTATTGGAAAGTCCGTCTTTCACTTCCAAATGTTTAAACATGTAGTCATGTGAAGCAGCAGAGAAACATACCATCCAAACCCACAAGAGCAGTAGTTGCAGTCTTTTCATACTATCAGAGCTAAGGGAAGTTATTTTTGTTGCAAATGAAGTGAAAAACGAACAGAAAAGCAAGGAAAGACAAGGATTTTTAAAGAAGGAGAAGCATATCCCTCGCGGACATACTTCTCCGTAACCAATCAAAAAAACTATATCAACAATCCTTGTAACCTATAAAACCTATTTGTATGATACTTTTAAAAACTGTCTTTTATTCTATCCACCACTCAATCAATAAGGGTATTGACCGGCTGCGGCTCCCTTCATGATGCCCTCAATGGCATAAGCCTCCTTCGCCGTACCCGTACCACGGTTCATGTCACCGCCGGTTTCCCAATAGAAGGGGACGCAACCGTGGTTTTTCGCCTCGCGGGTGACTACCTCATTCCAATAGGCGCGGCTCTTGTTGTGCATCTCCTGGTCAATGTCGGGATAGGCAGGTTCGGCAGTACCCTCTATCTTGTCTTCTTTTGCCCGCTTCATGGCACTATACTCGCCTACAATCACAGGAATTCCCTTATCTGCATAGGCCGTTTTCATCTTCTGGAATTGCTGCTTCACATAATCTTCTTCGTAACCGGTGGCATTATGAATGGAACCGGATACATGATTATCCTTACCCCAATAAAGGAATACATTGCTCCAGGTTTCGTCATGGTTCATCATGGTGAACTGATAAGGATCATAGAAGTGAACTTCCACCATCAGACGGTCGGGTACTTCATCCTTGGGCATCGTATAGTCATTCACCGTCTTGTCAATATTGGTATAAGGGCCTTGCACAATCAGACAACGGCTCGCATTATTTCCTCCGGTGGCACGCACGGCATCAATGAAGGTCTGTTCGTATTTCAAGATGACATCTATGGCCGATGTGCCAACGTTCCCCTGGTCTTGCTGTCCGGGTTCGTTACATCCGGCAAAGAGCAGGTGTTCGTCATAAGCATTCAGTTTATTGGCAATCTGTGTCCAGATAGCTTTCTGCTTGGCATCTACTTCGCTGCTGTAACCATGGGTGATACTCTCTTCAAGCCAACCGCCATCCCAATGGATATTGACAATGGCATACATATCATTGGCTACACAGTAGCCCACCACTTCGCTCACCCGGTCGAGCCATGCAGCATCTATCTCATAGGTCGATGGATTCACAATGTAGTAATCCCACGCGCAAGGGATGCGCACCGCATTAAATCCCAATGCCTTCAGCCCTTTGACATATGCCTCGCTTACTTTAGGATTTCCCCATAACGTTTCGCCCGCTATCTTGTTCTTGTTATCACAAGCTTCCAGCGTGTTGCCGATATTGATACCTGCATACATCTTGGCGGCAAGTGTCCTGGCATCGCTTTCCATATTGCCGGTTTCGCCCGCACCCTGCTTTACGGCCACAGTCTCCGTCAGGCTACCCAAAGTAAAAGAGATATGGCCTTCGCGCGCTCCCAAAGGATTGGGAGAGACGGTAAACTTGAAAATCTTGTCTTCCATGGCACGGGTATTGACCGCCTTTATCCAAGAAACATCGGAAACGGCTTGTACGTCACCATTGGTTTCCACCACCACAGAAACATCTCCTCCCGCAGCTGGCAGGTCGAAAGAGGTAGAGTTGGATATGATTAATCCGTCCGCAGCCGTTTGTTTCACTGTGAAGCTCCCTACTTCGCTGCCTCCGGCTTTCACCGTTACCTTGGCTTCACGGTCACTCGTGTCCGTATTGGCTTCTGCCATAACGGTATACTTCAAAATACTACTCGAAGCAGAACTTTCGGCAGTAACCTTACACCACTCCGGTGCACTGCTGGTAACTTCCAATGCAACGTTCGACTTGATGTTCAGCGTACTTGTTCCTCCGGTCTTGGAGAAAGTCATTCCATCCGTCAGAATGTTCGCGGGAATCGTTATTTCCGGAGTCACAGTATCATCATTGCCGGAACATGCGGCAACGAAAGAAGAGAAAAGCAGTGCCGACAGCACCAGGCAAATTTGGAATTTTTCAATGATATTCTTCATCATGTCTTTACGTATTAAAAATAATGGTTAAATCAGTGAGAGCAAAAGTAGCGGAAAAGGCGGAAAACACACCGATGCCATGTTATCTGCAACGGTATCATTTGTTTCCGAATAGGGCTCAAAAGTTATCATTGAATGACATCAGACACATCCGGCTTGCTTGAACCGAAAGAATACTTTATTTTTGTGTATAAACACTTCCTTCAACTACCCTGATTCATATATCTGATAAACTATTTAAAATACAATGCATTTATGAGAAAGATGATGTTACTTTTAGGACTGGCGCTCAGCCTGTCCTGCTTTTCACAAAACCGGCAAGGTTATCAAAATCCCGTTATTCCCGGTTTCCATCCCGACCCGAGTATCTGCCGCGCAGGAGATGACTTTTATCTGGTCAACAGTAGTTTCCAATATTTCCCGGGCGTACCGTTGTTCCACAGCAAAGACCTCATCAACTGGGAACAAATCGGACACTGCCTGACGCGCCCCTCACAACTGCCGCTTCACGACGCCGGCCCATGGGGAGGAATCTATGCACCTACCATCCGCTACAACAGCGGTACATTCTACATGATTACCACCAACGTGTCCGACAAAGGCAACTTCCTTGTACACACTACCGACCCGCGTGGCGAATGGTCAGAACCCGTATGGCTCAAGCAAGGCGGTATAGACCCGTCCCTCTATTTTGAAGACGGCAAGTGTTACCTCGTCAGCAATCCGGGCGTAGGTATCTATCTGTGCGAAATCAACCCCAAAACCGGCGAACAACTCAACGAGTCCAAACGCATCTGGAACGGCACGGGCGGACGGCACCCTGAAGGGCCGCATATTTACAAGAAAGACGGATGGTATTATCTGCTGATTTCCGAAGGCGGCACGGAATACGGCCACAAAGTGACAATAGCCCGTAGCCGCGATATAGACGGCCCGTACGAAGAGAACCCCGCCAATCCCATCCTGACCCACATCAACAAGAATGCACAAAACAGCCCGATACAAGGAACCGGCCATGCCGACCTGATACAAGCCCCTGACGGTTCGTGGTGGATGGTGTGTCTCGCTTTCCGTCCGCAAAGCGGCAACCATCACCTGCTGGGACGCGAAACGTTCCTTGCTCCCGTGCGCTGGGACAAGAATGCCTGGCCGGTAGTAAACGGAGATGGCACAATAGCCCTGCAAATGGATGTGCCAACCCTACCGCAATATCCTCTTGCCCCCAAGCCTGCACGCACCGATTTCAAAAACGGCAAATTAGGTCCCGAATGGGTTCATATCAGAAACTATCATCCGGAAAACTATACCTTTGCTTCCGGTAACCTCCGTCTGAAAGCAACCCCCGTAAACCTGAACAACGGGAAAGGCAGTCCTACTTTTGCCGGCCGCCGGCAAGAACATATCGACTTCACAGCCACCACTTCCATGCAACTGAAAAAAGCCGCCAGTGGCGACGAAGCCGGCCTGACGGTCTACATGTTCGAATCGTCCCATTACGATTTATTAGTCAAGCAATTGGCAGACGGGAAACAAGCTGTAGTATTGCGCTACCAATTGAATGAATTGACCCATACGGAAAAGGAAGTTATTCTGCCCCAGGGGAAAGTACAACTCCGTGTAAAAGGCAGCAACGAAATCTATTCGTTCGAGTATGCCACAAACGGAAAGGACTTCAAAGAACTGGGCCGAATGAATACGCGCTATATCAGTACAGAAACTGCCGGTGGCTTTACGGGAATCATGCTGGGATTGTATGCCGTCTCCGGTTCTCAAACCTCAAAAGCATATGCAGACTTTGAATACTTTGATTACGAAGGAAAATAGCAGCCAATCTTAGAGAAAGCCCCTGCTTTTCTCCGCTTCCGCCCTTTTGTCTGTCCGGTTCAGTACAAAGATTCATGAACGGCCCACTTAGGTGAACAAGTTTGTTCACCTAAGTGGGCTGATTTGTTCACTACTATGAACAAGGCGGACCACTTTAGTGGAGATACCATAAAATCACTATGTTTATCGCAATAAGTACCCATCCCGTCCGAACAAAGTACAAGGCAAAGAGCTATCAAAGCGCCGCCTTACGGACCACCTCCTTTATTTTATTCTCTCTATGGTTCTTCAATCTATATCAGAACGATGCACACCGGTGAGGGCAAAACAAAAAATCCGGGATGGCCTGCATCCCGGATTTCCTATCTAACCAGTATATTTCCGTCTATCCCTCTTACCATTCAGGAACAGAGAAAAGAGTGTGGAACGTGAACTTCACTTCCATAGAACTGCTGAAACCAAGTTCCTTGATAACATCACCATCAGGAGTACCGAAAGCGCACCCTTTATCCTTTGTTGTCCCATAGCAATTCCAAAGTTCCAGACGATACTTCGGGGATTCATTGGCATCGAGCACTTTGGATGCATCAAATGTCACTTCCTTGCCATCCAGATAGAGGTTGTCAAGTGTGGCATGTAAACCGGGGAAATACTTGTAAATGTCAGCCACTTCAACGAAGGTCATGATGGAACCTGCCGCATAGTCGGCAGATTCGTACTTAATGTCGAACTGAGAAGCCACAAGGCTGTACTGGAAGTTCTCGTATTTCACCTCGAACGTAGCTCCTGCGTTATATCCCCATGCACTTCCCCAATCCGGATTGACAGTAACCAGATTGGGCGTATAAATACCTGCACCGGTACCGTCGGTAATGACGGTGCAGACAATCTCAAGCTTCTCCTTGAAATGGATGGCAGGCTCGGTACCTTGATTTTCTACATTGCTGAACGGACTGAGAGGAACAGCATTGCCTACAGAACCCGCCCCATAAGCATTGAACAACTGAACACGGTACTTGCCGTTTCCTTCAATGTCGCCATAATAGAAGCGGTTGGCATCAAACCGGATGGAAGTACCGTCCAGCTTGATGTCGTCAATGCGTACAAACGAATTGGGATAGCGCTTCGCCATACCGGCAAAGTCAAGCGTAAACACCATAGCATCGGTACAAGTTCCCTCGAAAACAAACGTGTGCTGTCCAGCCAAGTCTTCGGGTGAAATGGCTACAAGCAGTGCATCCCAACTTCCTGCCCATGATGAATCGGCGATATTGAGCAATACAGGAACCTGCGCATCGGCATCGGCCTTGGCCTGGCTGTAATAGTTCAACGAATAGCCATAGTCGCCATCGGGCAGGGCAATCTGCAAGCCGTCGGCAGTCAACGACAGAATGTTCAGCTTACCACTCTTCGTGCCAATCCAAGTATTGGCACAAAGCACATCTATGTCGATGTCAATCACTTTATTCGCCTCGTCAATCGTAAACTTACCGGTTTCATCGGTCACGGTGCCGTCTTCGGCAATGCGATGAATGTTCACCGTACCGTCTTCCTTGAGTTCCATATAGCCGTAGTCCTTTCCGTAGGTATAACCTATCCAGCCATTATCTGTACCCATCTCCCAATGAATCTGCTGTTCAATGTTGGGTTGTCCGTTGGAAACTGTGCTCCAGTTGTCCGTAACACCCCACTGCGTGAAAGGTCCTTCAAACACGTGCTGCTTACCGTCCTGGCCATTGTCAAGATACCACTTCTGATAGAGCAGAGCCTTGTTGAACGGTACGTTCTTGGCTGTGGAAACAGCGCGTACAGCCATACCTTGATAAACTGCGGCAGTGATACGGTGATTGACAGAAGCTGCAAACTGGTAACCTACCGCAAATTCTGTATTGGAAGAGTTGACAGTACCGGTGAGGTAATATCCTTCAGTACCCAGCGCTGTCACATCGTTTGCCACACGCGTACCGGCTGCAGGCAGGAAGATGGAATTACCATTAGGACCGGTGAACTTGAAACCTGTCACTCCATTCTGCTCAGTCCACTCTTTCTGGCACAACGTGAAGAGTTCCTCGAAATCATCGGCAGTAGGCAGTGTGGCACGCCCTTGAAATGCACGGAAAGCCAAGTCGGAAGCCGTTTTATAAGTATCGGCCGAAGCATAGTCGGCAGGGTCGATGCTATTGTTGCATCCGGTCAGGTCACCGAATCCGAAAAGGCCACCCAGTCCAGTCTCGCTCTTGGCACCCACATTGAAGCGAGCCCACTTCACGGAGAGTCCCAGGTCGACAAGGTCATTGTCGAGATCGAAGTCATAGGCAGGAGTAGTGAAGCTCTTCACCTCACCATACACAATGCCGCTACCCAGATTGAGGTAAGCCGCATAATAGTATTGCGTTTCGGGCACCAACCCTTCATGGACGAATGAATAGCTGTCCTTAAGTTCCTCACTCTTCACTATAAGGCCTGCACGAACCGCTTCTACATCGGATGAAGTAGAGATAACAACACCACAAGTAGCATCGGCCGTAGCATCGGTCAATGTCCCACCCAATACAGCCGAGGCGAAGTCGACAGATGCGGCATCGGCAGTAGCCACCTTGGCATCGGTGGTGAGCAAGCTTTTCACCTCACCTTTGTAATACACCTTACCCTGCAAGCATACATAAGCCTGATAATAGAGCGTAGAGTTATTGTTCAACCCGTTCAACTGAGCACTGAAGGCGCTGCCGTCATAAGCAGCCTGCACGTCCTCGGGCAGGTTGTCTTGCGCAAAACCATAGAAGAAGCCGGTCTTATAGCTTCCGGCATCCATGCCATCCAACCCGGAGAGCGTGGCATGGAGTGTAGCGGTAGTGGCGGTCACATCGGACGACCCCGTCACCACCGACGATTCGTTCAGAATCGGGGTGGTGTGGATAGTATAGTCGTCATCTTCACTGCACGAAGCCAGCGAAAGACCCAGTACAAGTGAAAGTATTCCTAAATATATCTTTGTCTTCATATATACTAAATTCATTTAAGTGGTTATTCAATGGTCATCGAAATTATCTCAACCTTCACATCCGGCTGTCCGTCTTCGGTGGCAGCCACAGTAGCAAGTCCCTTATTCTGGATACCGATACAGATACAACTGCTTCCTTCGTAAGTCACAGTGGCACCGGTGGTATTGGTCACGGACACAGTCTGTACAGCTCCTTCGGCAGTATCAAAGGCCACGGCATGAGCCAGGTTGTAGCAGTCATCTTCCCAAGCATTTCCGATGTTATTGTCCATAATCACGGTCTTAGGAGTCGCGCCCTCGTTCCAAGTGATTCCACTCAGCACTTTGTACTGTATCTTCAGCGTCTGGTTCTTTTTCAACTTCACCTTCGTGATGTCGATCGGCCATCCCGCGTCACCACCGCCCCAAGGATTGTAGAACTGCAAGCGCAAACGATCGGGATTTCCGTCACCGAAAAGAATTTGTACCTTGCTGTTGTCTACCTTGATTTCAGTAGGCCCGGTAGGTCCGGTAGCGATAGGTTTGTAGTTGAGGTTGGCACAAAGATAAGAATCCACGGCTCCCTTGTCATTGGTCGTTGCAGGCACACCCATCTGGAAAGAGCTGGTGACATCGCAAGCCATTACGGTAAACTCGCTTCCCTTCACTTCCACCGTGCGCTTATCACCGGTAGCGGTGAGGACGGTTATCTCAACCGGATTGCCGTCGGCATCCATAAATTTCAATTTGCCGTCTTCAATGGCAAGCTTACCGGCATTGGTACCGTCATCCCATTTGTAGCCATCGGCCGTGCTGCTCAATACCAGCTCATAGTCGGCAATGGAAGCATCGGCCACAGGTGCCCATGAAGAACCGTACTGTCCCTTCACTACGCTTTCCCAAGCAGCAGAGCCACCATTCCACCATGTCCAGTCATAAGGTTCTTCATCATTGATGAGGAAGCGTGCCTCATTGCCCACATAGGTGACACCGTTGATTTCAGTAGTGAACAGTTTGGTTGCCAAATCTTCAATGGCAGGCTGTTGTACTTCGGCAGGCTGAAGCAAACCCGGATCTTCAGTCGGTATGATACTGGGGTCATTATAAGCCTCTTCGGAAATGAAGTTCCACACCAGCCACCACGGACCTTCGCTATTGGTACGCATCGTAGCTACCTGCAGCAGATAAGGAGTACATTCTATAATCTTGATGTCGTTGGTATAGTTGGAACAGACATCATCAAAACCCTCGTTATGCAATGAATAGGTACCGCCATAGAAAGATATGACAGGGCGTTTCGGGTCAGACACATTCAAGTTGAAAGTTCCGGTGGCATCCGTCGTGCCCGAAGCAGCCACCCGATGAAGTTCCACCGTACAGCCTTTCACAGCATCCAGGCCGAAAGTGATGTACGACTGGAAATAGGGGTCGTCTGCCGGAATGAGCCACGATTGGATACCCGGATCCCAGTTGGGAGCCCAATTGGCGCTACCAATCATAAGGTCGGTAATATTGCTTCCATCATTTTTCACATCAGTGTGGCTCATGTACATCACCGGTCCCGAACAACGGCCAATACCAAAGTTCTTGTCAATGGGAACCCACTTACGGCTCTTGCCCACTCCACCTGCAAGGTTAGCCCAGATAGGGTCTTCGAGCATGGCAAAGTTATTGGTCTCTACCTTGAAGGTATATGGTTCGCCATATACCGGACCTGCCGGTGTGGAAGCGCCGAAAGTCACGCTATATTCTCCGGCAAAAGGAAGTGCCAAGTCAAGAGTGGTCTTTTGAGAAGGACCGCTTGGAGTGACCCACAAGGGAGTGGCTCCCTTGATGAGCGAAGTCAGATGAATCGTATTAGGATCATTGGCATCAGGGGTCACCGTATAGGCGATACCTTCCACCAAATCATCGGAAACATAGGTTTTTGCCCCCATCTCGTACTCTTCGGGCGAGCAAGCGGAAAATATCAAAGCCGCTCCTGCCAATATGGAAAAGAATGATTTAAGTCTCATATCTTATTGTTTTTATTTTTTATTTACTCTATTAATGGTACTCAC
>ERZ1027089.539-NODE-539-length-18589-cov-8.353243_pt1 | contig 18589 bp, 12 predicted proteins | sample MGYA00519412_ERZ1027089 | MGnify/ENA primary metagenome ERZ1027089 (study PRJEB26926, sample SAMN06164433) | human gut metagenome | biome: ENVO:00009003; feature: ENVO:2100002; material: ENVO:00002003 | host: Homo sapiens | place: USA | collected 2012 ... | reverse complement strand
TCTACACCTATTAAGTCGTCGGCAGCGTCAGATGTGTATAAGAGACAGGTTCTATTGATTACTACTCCTATGAAGTGCATAATTTGCCCGTAGGAATTGAAAAGTTCTCTTATGGGGATTTTATCAAGCTGGATATTTTAGGGGCTGAGGAGGTAATTATCAAGGTCAAGGGATTTCATCGTTACCAACTCCAGTGTAAGATATGGGCATAAGAATGACAACCAGCGCTTCCGCTCTCGATGCCTTCCTACAAAGAGCCGCAAGGAAGATACAGGAGAATGTGCTTAAGGCATTGAGCAAGCTAGGAGACGAATCTGTGGTTAGAATCCGTAACAGGTCTGCCAAGGAAAGCTGGATAGACCATACGGGCAACCTAAGAAGCTCCATAGGCTTCGTCGTGTACGAGCAGGGAAGTAAATATATGGAATCAGCCTTTTCGCAGGTTCTCAGTGGCACAGACGGCTCTGCAAAGGGCAAGAAGATGATCAATGACCTTGCTAAGGAATATTCCAGGGTTTATGCTTTGGTAGTCGTTGCCGGAATGGAATACGCAGGAGAGGTGGAAGCCTTGGAAAGCAAGGATGTCCTCGCATCAACGAAGATATGGGCCACATCCATTGTAGAGCAGCGTGTGAAGACAGCAATAGACTCAGCAGTTAATGAAATAAACAAGTGGAAGATATGAAATCAGACGGAGCAATTAAGACAGATGTTTACCGGTACATCAATGAAAGCGGTTTCATGAACAACGTCAATGGCAAGCTGTCAAAGACGATGAGACCGCATAATTCTCATAAGGAAGATGTCGTTATCTCCATCTTGGCTAATGAGGGAACGCAGCTTCAAACGGCAATTATAAATGTAAATATATATACACAAGACCAGGACGTAGATGGGCAGTTCGAGGAGAACACTATCAGAGTTGACGAAATCTGCAAACTGGCTTGGAATCTCTTGGAAACGTTCAGAACGAGCGAATATGCTGCCCACGCTATTGAGCAGAGGGTATATGCAACAAGCACGGGAGAACATGTAATAAATAATCAAGTTGAATATAAACTCATAAACGATTAAATTATGTCAGTAACATCATGGGGCAAATGCACTATCTACGTTCAAGAGGTAGGTAGCAAAAAGAACGAGTGGACTAAGCTCCCAACTCCAAAGGATGGCACTACTACTGTTACTCCAACGAAAGGCGATACTATGACCCAGGTTGAGGAAGGTGGCGGAATTGTTGACCGCAAGACAAAGAAGTCCACCTACGAGGCTGTATATCAGCTCTTCATCAAGAAGAACCAGTCGCAGCCATTCAAGACTATTGATGGTATCATTGAGGGTAACTACCGTTTGGCTATCCAGCCAGAAGACGCCGAGCTTCCTGGCGTTTACATGGGTAATACCACCATCGGTGCCGAGGAGGGCTATACAACAGAAGAAGGTGCTTCCATCACTTATACCCACGCAGCTCTTATCCCAGAGGGTGACGTGGTGGCTAAGACTACAAACGCAAAGGGTGAGGAGGTCTATTGTGCTTACCGCTGGCGTGTTATCACTGCCACAAAGGGAACAGGTGGAAAGTATTCCTTGACTTTCAAGAAGCCGCAGGATGGTGATACCCCTCCTGCTGAAATCACGGAAACATACGCAGAGACATAGGCATATCCTAATATCCCTTCTGCCGACTGAGGGTTATCAGCCGGCAACTTACCCAAGTAGCTCAGTTGGGAGAGCGAGACCAAATAGTCCGTCGCATGCAAAAAAAAATCCAGGGTCTTCAAAAGCTGGTTGAAAGACGCAGGTTCGAGTCCTGCCTTGGGTGCCAACAATTTAAATTCGAGTGATATGGAAGAGTTAGGAATCATTATATCGAATACGCTCACAGATATGCCGATAGGCTTTGATACTGAGCACGCTCACGTTAACATCTACCCTACTACACTGGGCATGATGTACCTAACGTCGCAGTTAGTAGATAGCTTGGAGCTAGACAAAGAGTTACTTCAAGCTGATCCATTCTTGGAAGCATTGCGAGTTGCAAACACCAAAAGGGAGACATGCTGCAGATTGATTGCATATCACTCACTCAATACAAAGAACGAAATACTAGACTCCAAATGCGTAAGCAGGCAGACGGAGGTAATCTTCAAAGAATGTTCCAACGAGGATATAGCCACTCTCCTCATCATCATCCTTAAGGCTAACTCATACCAGACAATAGCCAAAGAGACAGGAATGGAAGAAGAAGCGAAGCGTATGGCAAAAGTCAACGCAGCAAAGAAGTCGGAGAATAGCTTTATCTTCGGGGGCAAGACAATATGGGGAACTCTCATAGACGCTGCTTGCGAAAGATACGGATGGACTTTCGATTACGTGGTATGGGGAATATCGTATAACAACCTGACTCTCATGCTCAAAGACAAGATTACTTCAATCTATCTGTCTGACGAGGAGAGGAAGAAAGCACATATACCGGCAGCAGGGGAAGAGGTCATCGATGGCAACAACAAGGAGGCGGTCATGAAGGCGGTGATAGAGTCCGAGACCGAGATTTAACCGAAGTCTTCCTGCGCACGCACGTAAAGTTCCCATATCGAACACTCACATGTGGTGTTTCCCCGGCGATTCTTTATAACAGAGTATAAATTCAAGGAAAAATAGAACATTATGCCAAGCATTAAATTCGATACAATAGTCGAGACAGCCAAGGTCGTTTCCGGTTTTCGAGACATTCAGAACGCAGTTCATCAGACTGCTGAGAGGGTTGAGAAGGACGGAAAGTCTATTGACGATGTAATCTCGAATATACAGAACAGCATGAACATTGCCATTGGCGGTTGGAGCATTGGCAAGTTCGTCAATCAGATGATGCAGGTCCGCGGTCAGTTCCAGCAGACAGAAATGGCATTCAAGACGATGTTGCAGTCTGAGGAGAAAGCTGATGCTCTCATGAAGCAGATGATCCGCACGGCAGCCATCACACCTTTCGGGGTTGAAGACGTTACAGAGGGAGCCAAGCAGCTCCTTGCGTTCAACGTAGCAGCCGAGGATGTCAACAAGACGCTTATCGGATTGGGAGACGTTGCAGCAGGTATGGGTCTGAACCTTAAAGACCTCGTGATGCTTTACGGCACAACCATTGCCAAGGGTAAGATGGACACTATGGACTTGTATCAGTTCCTCAACCGAGGTATTCCTATCGCAGATGAGATAGCCAAGGTTATGGGTCTTGACGTTACCAACGCCATCAAGGAGGTACAGAAGCAAATCAAGGCAGGCAAGGTAACCAGCGATGTCTTCATCCAGGCAATGCAGAGTATGACTGCTGAGGGTAGTAAGTTCGGTGGCTTGATGGAAGCTCAGTCCAAGACTATTACCGGTCAGATTAGCAACATTAAGGATGCCATTGAGCAGATGTTCAACGAGCTGGGTAAATCCCAGGAGGGTGTTATCAATACCGGATTGGGAGTCGTTTCCACCCTCGTTGAGAATTGGGAGACGGTAGGCAAGGTGCTTATGACTGTCGTTGCAGCGTATGGAGCATACAAGGCTGCGGTGATAACAATGATAGCAATATCTAAGGCACAGGTAGCTTGGGAGAGTGCGAAAGCATTCTTGTCTTTAGCGAAGTCTATCACAACCGCCAAGGATGCCATGGCTCTGTTCAATTTGGTCTCTTCTTCAAATGTTCTCGGTCTGGTTCTTGGTGCAGTAGCAGCTAGTGTCACGATGTTTAATCTATTCGGCAATAGCGCTGAGGATGCCGCTACCAAGACATCAAAGTTTACCGAGAGTGCAAATGAAGCATCAAGCAAGGTCGAGTCGCTAGTCTCCATTCTGAAGACTGCAAAGGAAGGCTCCAAGGTTTACAAGGACACCATCAAGGAGCTGTCAAACATCTATGGCAACTACGGGATTGCTATTGACAAGATCAAGGAAGACGAGAGTAACCTTGTGGATGTTAAGCAGCAGGAGATAGATAAATCTAAAGAACTCGTCGAGCAAATCAAGCTAGAGGCTACAGAGCGCAACAGAGCCAATGCAATCTCCAAGGCTAATGAAGAATACAACAACCGTGTTGATAGCGCTCAGCAAGCCCTTTTGGGTAAGTTGAAGGATTATGGAACCTCTAGCAGCGGTATAGCCGTCGGCATTCAGAATATCGTATCTGACTCGGTTATCAAGCAGTTTGATGACCTAACACAGAAGATGGCTGGCTTGAATGAGCACTCCAAGGAGTATCAGACATATCTGAAGCAATACAATCAGTTAGAGGCTTCTTTGATATCCGAATCTGAAAATCTTGCTAATTCTTTCGGTTTTACAGGAGACAAGACAAGCGATGCCAGAAAGGCTTTGATAGGCTATCTCTATGAGCTTCGAGCTGCAAAGAAGCTGCATAGTGAAGAGGCAGATAATATCAACCGGGCGGCAGATGCAACAGAGGATTTCGGAAATAAGGCCACCTCTACCAAGAACAGGATAAATGCTTTGCAGAAACAACTCCAGGGTGCCGGCGAGGATGTACACGTTCTCTACAACCGTGTCAAGGAGTTCATGCAGAACTATGGTGTTAATGACGTAAAGTTCAGAATACAATTCGATGCCGAGATTCCTTCATGGATGAATAACATGGATGTTAAGGAGTTGGGCAAAATGGGAAGATGGTTCTCTGCGTTGGCACGCGATTTAGGAAACAACAACAAGTCAGGTGCCAAAGTCAACGGAAAGTGGATGTCAACCAAATATATCGCCCAGCGAGGATGGGATTATACCAATGCGGCGAACACCAAGCAGACCAAGGCAGAAGACGATGCTAAGAAGAAGCGGCGTGAGAAGGAAGAGGCAGAAGCCAATGCCAAGAAGAACGCTTCCAAAGCCAAGAAAGCAGCCGCCGATGCCAAGAAGCTAGCAGAAGACCGCAAGAAGGCCCAGGAGGAACTGAACGAAGATTTGAAGCAGCTGCAGCAGGAAAATATCGACACCGATATATCTCAGATGCAGGAAGGCACGGAGAAGAAGCTTGCTGAAATCAAGAACGACTACGCCAAGCGTAAAGCCGAGATTGACAAGCAGGAAGCAGAGTTCAAGAAGAAAAACAAGGAAGCTGGCAAGAAAGTACCCCTTACCTCTGCTCAGTCCAATGCTCTCTCCAAGGCTAGAGACCTCGCTACCCAAGAGTACAACAAGAAGCTTGATGAGGTCAACAGGGAAGCCCTCACCTCTATGCGTGACTACTTGAAGGAGTATGGTTCACTCTATCAGCAGAAGCAAGCCATTGCCGAGGAATACGAAGAGAAGATTGCCAAGGCTCAGACGGAAGGCGAAAAACTCTCTCTACAGCAGCAGAGAAAGAAGGACCTCCAAACCATCGAGATAAATGCCATCAGACAGAACATCGATTGGGGAAGCATCTTCGGAGACTTCGGTGCTATGTTCAAGGACCAACTGGAACCTACCATTGAGAAGCTGCAAGAGCTCTCCAAGAGCACAACAGATGTTAATGAGCAGAAGACTATACAGGAACTTATCTCCAAGCTACAAGGCTCTGCCACCATCTGGGATAGTGACATCTTCAAGAAGGTTTCGGACGACATCAACGCCTATCAGTCAGCCATGCAGGGCTATATTGATGCACAAGAGCGAGAGATTGAAGCCACGAAAGCCGTTACTAAGGCGCAGGAAGACCTTGCCAAGGCTAAGAAGAGCGGTGACAAGACAAGTATCAGCAAGGCTGAAGCTAACCTCTCTAGAGCGCAGGGCGTACTCGCTACAGCATCTAACAACGTTTTGGAGTTCGGTTCATCAGTTCAGAAGGCAACATCAGACTTGCAAGATTCTTCTAGGAAAGCGGTCTATCAGTTCCAGCAAGTTGAGGAAGCGTTCCAAGGTTTCAATTCTGGCTCGCTCAAAGGAGTTGGAAACTCATTTATGATACTAGATGAGCTTTTTAATAAAGGTCGCTTAAAAAAAGATGTAGCCAATAAACTTGCTGAAGGATTTCAAAGCTTACTCGGTAAAGATAGTGAAGCAGCTAAAGCCCTGACAAAAGCTTTAGGGGATAGCGGTATGGCAGGTGAAATAATCTCCGCAATACTCGGCATCCTCGATATTCTGAAAGATGGCTTCGGAACACTCATCAGCAACCTCATAGAGACGGTCTTTGGCGCAGTAACGGGCATCCTCGATGATGCTTTATCGGGTGACATCGTTATGAAGCCATTGAAGAGTATCGGGAACAACGTTTCTCATATCCTCAACACGCTTTCATTCGGTGGTTTCAATAGCTTGTTTGGAGGTAACGGCAAAAAGGTACAAAGCGCTATCGAAAATCTAACGTCCTCTAATGAGAGATTACAGAAGTCCATCGACAAGCTGAAAGACACCATGACAGGTACGTATGGTAAGGAGTCCACCAATGCTTACAAGGAAGCAAAGCGGCAGCAGGAGACTTACAACCACAACGTCATGGAGATTGCGAAGCAACAGATGAGTTATCATGGTTCGCACCACTCATGGAGTAGTTATTGGAGCGGGTTCAGTAATGAGCAGTTGGCTAAAATCAGACAGAACGTAAAGAGTGACTTCAATGGTGATATTACCACCCTCACACCAGAGGAAATGAAGAAGTTGCTTTCATACCAAGATTTGGTTGATAAGATCAGAGGAACAGGTAAGCATTACAAAGGACGTTCTGCTTACGGAGAGTCGGTTCTTGACAAACTCGAAGACTATGCGGACCTTGCTGGTAATCTTGATGAGCTGACTGAGCAATGGCGCGAGTCAATTACTCAGATTTCCTTTGATAGCATGAAGGATAACTTCATCAGTAACCTCATGGATATGAGTAAGTCTGCGCAGGACTTCTCTGATGATTTCGCAGAAATGATGCAGAAAGCTCTTCTCTCCTACTCGATGGAAGACCTCATGAATGGGAAATTGAAAAAACTCTATGAGGATTGGGCAGACGCAATAGATGCAGCAAATGGAGATTCATCGAAAATCGACATAGAAGCATTCAATAAGCGTTACGATGATATTGTCCAGGAAGGCTTGAAGAGGCGTGATGATTGGGCAAAGGTGACTGGCTACACTGGTTCTTCATCCTCATCACAGACTGCAACAAGCGGAGGATGGGCATCTATGGGGCAAGATACCGCAGACGAGCTGAATGGTCGCTTCACCGCCCTGCAGATTGCAGGAGAGTCCATCGCTCAGAACATGACTACCACCATATCACAGATGGAGAGCATCGTTACACTCGGAATCTCAACCAATGGCGCGGTATTGGAGATTAGAAACATGATGATTATGACAAACAGCTACCTCGAAGACATCGTGAAGTATTCAAAGCTCACCTATAATGACTTCGGAACCAAGCTGGATGATATGAACAGAAGATTAAAGGATATTTAGCCTCTACAGGCTTTTTCGCTAGTCAGCCCTTACAACTATACTCAACAATGGTAAAAGCGGCTCACAGCGAAGCCTATGAGGTTATTTAATGATTAAATAGCTATGCTAAAGGGACAACTTTATATCAATGGCAAGGATGCCTATCTTACGTGGGGCATATTCTTAGACGAAACCGCCCTCAGTGCGCTCATGACTCCTGCACCGAACAAGGAGTTCATCAGCAATAAGTATCGCTCAAAGGACGGAAAGTCGGTTATCAAGCACAATCCAAGGTTGGACGAGAGGGAGATAACGCTGCCATTCAATATGACCGCCAAGGACTCAGATACGTTCTTGACGAACTATGCTAGGTTCTGCGAGGAGGTTCTTGCCAAGGGAGAGTTGGTTATCCGCACCCGATTCCAGCCTAATGTGTGGTATCGGTGCATCTATCTTTCCTGCACTCAGTTTAGTCAGTGCATTCGGGAAATGGCAAAGTTCAGCCTAAAGCTCAACGAGCCAGACCCTAGTGACAGAAGTGAAACAAGTAAATATACAAGCTAATGATTCAGATTAAGAGAAATAACAAGGTATTCTTCACATTAGAGGACTTCGGCGAGGGTTCTAAGCTGTCATATCAGCTTATGGACCACCACTACATCATCTTGAAGTTCACTACGGCTACTCCTATCTATTTCGAGATTGGGGACTCCGTAGAGATTCCCGACTTCGGCTACTTTGAGCTTACATCATCATACTTCCCTAAGCACAATGATAGTGATGGCTACGACTACGAAATGCAGATGGATGCCTACTATATGTCTTGGAAGAATAAGATTTGCAAGTATCGCCCTCAGCACGGAGCAAACGAGACCTCCTTCAAGCTTACCACAACGGTAGGCGTACACATGAACGTTATACTCGGCAACCTCAAGGCGCTAGGTCTTACGTACAATGGCAAGGAGTTCTCTGTTGACTACACTACGTACAACAACAAGGCTTTCGATGTTCAGAAGAGATTTTTGATCGAGTACGGCTCCATCAGTATTCTCGATGCTCTCAACGCCATCTGTTCCGAAGACGCACTCAACTGCGAGTGGTGGATAGATGGCTCCATTATATACCTTGGATATTGCGAAATGGAAGGACAGACAACATTCGAGCAGGATGTTAATGTTCTGTCTATGTCCTATTCGGAATCCAAGTCAACTTATATCACGAGACTGTACGCATTCGGCTCAGATAGGAATATTCCGAAAGGATATTTCACTGGTGCCGATGCGGACGTCACCACCGATGGTGTTGCTACTGATTACCTCATGCTTCCAAACAAGGAAGTGGATAGTGATGGTTTCTACGCAAAGGATGGCTACCTGGAGAACGTGAATGTCGTAAAGAACGATAAGCAGGCTATCGAAGGTGTCGTGATGTTCGAGGACGAATACCCGAAGGTTGAATGCAGGGTGAGCAGAATCAAGACCTACGATAGCACTGTTGATAACGATGATGGAACTAAGACTACACAGACGTTTTGGCAGATTGGTTCAACGGACTCCTTCGCTGAAAGCTTTGAAGCTAGTTGGATAAAGAGCAACCTCACTCTAGGTATCAAGTTCACTAGCGGTGCCCTCATGGGTATGGAGTTCGATGTTAGTTTCAAGATTATAGACAAAGAGAACTTTTTCGAGATAGTGGCTAACGACACCTACGGAAGAACTCTCCCCGATAGTGTCATGTGCCCGAAGGAAGGTGATAGGTTCTTCCTGTTCAATTGGGACGCAACCAAGATTACAGATACGGACCTCATCCCTACTGCTCAGTTATCTCTGTTCGATAGAGCGAAGCAGTACTATCAGAAGACCATGATCAGCAATTCAAACTTCACCTGCACGATGGATGGCGATAAGTTCTACAATGATGGGATATACGATTACCATCCTCTCGGTGAACAGGTAAAGCTGATTAATGATATGTTTGCGCAGGTGGACGCGGATGGCAAGCACTACAGAAACTCTCGTATCATCGGCATGGAGATACCTTTGGATATCCCTTACGACCACCCTCAGTACACGGTTGGCGAGAAGGCAGCTACTAGCCGGTTGGGTAAGTTGGAAGACAAGGTTGATTCCATCAAGGTGAATGGAATGCAGATAGGCGGCACAGGAAGCGGTAATGGTGGAGGTGTCTATGTAATCGGCATGAACGATACCACTCCTGCATCCGATAGTAACGTTTATTCTGCTAGACGCTCTAGGATGGAGTTTGTATCTAGGCTGCAGGATAACACCGCAAAGAGCACAATCACTTGGGAGAAGGTGCAGAAGCTTTTAAGTGGATTGTTTGTCGGTAACTCCAACAATGAGAACGGAGGCTCGTGGACTCCAGACGCAGAAGGTCGTTCACACCTCATCACAGATTACTTGGAGGTAAGAATGAAGGCTATCTTCGAGGAGCTGGTCATTAATAAAACATCCACCATCGGTGGTAAGGAGATAATCTCTCCTGCTGGTGGCGTGGTGGCTCATAAGGTAGAAGAAGTTACTGTGACATACAATAATGTGTCACAGAAGGCTTATCGTTGCTATTTCTTAGCAGAGCAGGATGGTGATGAGGTAGATAATGATTTCGCTGTTGGCGACCAGGTGCGCTCGGAATCATTCAATGTTCGCAAGGGCACTTATCACAAGGCTGGCAATCACTTCTATTGGCGATTGGTAATCGGTCGTGATGAAGACCCTGTAGAGCTGGAAGGAAAGAAATATCATTATATCGACCTCTCTGATACCGATTGCGCTACGGCAAGCGATGTTCCTGCTAAAGGTGATGTGCTCAACCAGTGCGGTAATAGAACCGATGTGGAACGTCAGAACTGCCTTATCTTCTCGGCGGTAGATACCTATTCGCCATCCATTAGCCTCTATCACGGCATCAACAGCTATTCCTTTGCAAACAAGGAGTATGTGGAATATGGCGTGAATAAGCAGACCAACAAGGCTTTCTTTAACGTTTATGGTGATATGTATGTAGGCGACCGACCTACTAAGGAGAATGGCTATGAGGGTAGTAGCTACATCAAGTATGACAGCGCAGCCAAGCAGGTATCTGTTAAAGGCAAAATCTCAGCCAAATCCACAGTAGATGGCAAGGAATTGTCTCAGTACATCAAGGAGAACTCAGCAAAGGGCTTGACAGAGGAGCAGGTGAACAATCTCATCAAGAACTCGCAGGTTATTACTGACTTGCAGAATCAGGTGGATGGTGCTATCGAGACGTGGTTCTATGAGGGTGTGCCTACTTTGAAGAATGCTCCAGCCAGCAGTTGGGCGACAGACAAGGAAAAAGATACCCATTTGGGCGACCTCTATTATGACAACAAGACGGGCAAGGCATATCGCTTTGCCAAGGATGGCAACACCTATAAGTGGACTATCATTACAGATACCGACATCGCTAAAGCCCTTTCAGATGCAAGCAAGGCACAGGAAACGGCAGATGGCAAAATGAAGGTATTTAGCACTCAGCCGAACCCACCATACCAAGTTGGTGACATTTGGGTTAATGCGACTTATCCAGCAGACGGCAGTACCTATAAGAATGAGGTATTGCGCTGCCAGACTGCAAAGGGTGCTGGTTCTCAGTTCGCAATCGGTGATTGGATAAAAGCATCTAAATACACCGATGATACCGTTGCTAACGCAGCCCAGGCAGCGGCGGAGAAAGCGCAGAAGGCGGCAGAAAAGGCGCAGGGTGACATCAGCAAATTAGGAACTACCGTCACCACCAACAAGAAGGCTTTCGACAGCTACGTTACAGATGGCTATCTAGAGCCTTCTGAGATTGCGGCTATGGCGCAGGATTCCAAGCGACTTGAAGATGCTTTCGCAGCTGCCGAGAAGTCGTACAATGAAGTGAAGGGAGCAGAGGTGTTAAAGAGTACAAAAGAACTCACCGACCTTAATACTGCTTTCACTACTCTCTCTACTGCTAAGACGGAACTCGTTACGTATCTCTCAGATATATCTACAAATTACAATAAGGCTGATACCAACGGCAAGGCTGCTATCGTCTCAGCCGTGGGAACGAAGTTTACCAACTTCCAGTCCGCATACAGCGCATTCTATGACAAACTTGGCTTGGCAAACGCCTATATCACTAGCAAGATATATGGTGACTTGAAGCAGAATATCACAGACCTCGCAGGTTACAAGTATCTCAAGGATGCGCTCGGTCAGACTACACATATTGACGGTGGTCTTGTAATGACAACGCTCCTTGCGCTGAGAGACGGAGACGGAAACGTTCAGAGCGGTATCAACGGAGCAATAGACACGAATAGAGGAAAGAAGAGTATCGCAACATGGTGGGGCGGTCAGATGGTGGATAAGGACTATAATAGCGGAAATCTTACCCCTGCAACCTCCCTCATCCGCTTCGATGGCTCGGGTTATCTTGCCAATGGTGCTATCTGGTGGGATGTGAGCGGAAAGGTTCACGCAGACCCGACATCGTTTATCATCAGTGAGAAGAATCTTGGCGCATACCTCACCTTCTTCGAGCCGACTTGGAAGGAAGGAAGTGCAGGAACGAGCGTTGCCGACCTTGTGTCTTTGAAGCCAAACGCTCCATTCTCTAAACTTGGCGTATCGGGCGATGCTACATTCGAAGGCGCAATCTCCTTCCATGGCATTAAGCTCACGTATGATTCCAAAAACAAGGCTATCAAAATTGATGGCAATCTCTATACCACAGGTGGTATCACGGCATACGGAGCAGGAGCATCTACCACGGGTGGTGGCGGCTTGATTGCAAGCGTAATCAGCTATGCGAGAATCATAGAGGGAAACTATACGGATGCGGACTTGACTAGCATTCCGAATGCCTATGCTATAAAGGCTCTCAGCAGCCGAATTGACAATATAGCATCAGAGCTTGGCGGTCTGAGCCTTTCTTGGAATAACATCACGGGTAAGCCATCAACATTCACACCTAGTGCGCATACCCATAAGTGGACAGAAATCACTGACCGCATCACGAAGGTAAGCCAGCTTACCAATGATAAAGGGTATCTGACTGCTCATCAGTCTCTCGCAAGCTATTATACCAAAGCGGAGATTGATGCAAAGGGCTATACTACCAATAAGGGTACTGTTACATCTGTAGCTCTTACCCTTCCTACTGGTTTGACGTGCGCAACTAAGACTATCACAACAAGCGGTACGTTTGCCATTAGTCTTGCCTCGGGTTACTCTATTCCTACTACTGCAAAGCAGACGGCTTGGGATGGTGCGGTATCAGCAAAGCATACTCATAGCAATAAGTCTGTACTGGACGGCATTACATCAACGAAGGTAACTTGTTGGGATAGTGCCTATGACTGGTACGCCCTTATAACTACTGACGAGGAGACTGCGGACGGCGTTATCAATAAGTGGAACGAGGTGGTGAGCTTCCTCGCCAATATTGCGCAGACAGACACTTTAAGTGGTATCGTTGATGGAATCAATAAGTCTATATCTGACGAGGTAACAAGAGCGAAAAAGGCAGAAGGGGTGAACGCTTCGGGCATATCCACCAACAAGACGAGTATCACCACCTTGCAGGGCTACTTTACAAGCGGTTCAGCGAAAAAGGCTCTCCAGCTTACTAATGCTCGCAAATTGTGGGGAAATTCGTTCAATGGCACTGCTGACATCAATGGAAGCATCATCGTGCCTAGTGGAAAGTATATCTCCATCGGTAACATCAAGTTGGAGTATGATGCAGCTAATAAGGCGCTGAAGATTACGAATACTACGACCGAAGAGGTGGCTAACCTCTACACAAGTGGTGGTGTGTCCGCTTATGGTGTTGGAGCATCATCATCAAGCGGTGGTGGTTTCAATGGCTCTGTCAAGGCTTATGCTGATGCTATCAGGCTTACTACGGAAAACCTTTCAGAGATTGCTTCTGCATACTCAGTAGCAAAGCTCTATTCGGAGATTCAGAATGTAGCAAGTGCTGTTCCTAGTATCAGCGTGTCTGTGCCAACTGGCGGAAATGCCCTCACTGGTGCAACCTATGATGCAAGCACTGGTGTGATTACTTTCGCGAAGGGTACGTTCCTCACGGCTCATCAGTCTCTCGATGGTTACGTGAATGCGATAGCAGTCAGCGGAAGTGGAAATGCCGTTACTGCCGTTACAAAGAGCGGCAAGACCATCACCTTCACGAAGGGTGCTACATATCTCACATCGCATCAGAGTTTAAGTAATTATTACACCAAGAGTAGTGTAGATTCACTTCTTAGTGGTAAGTCGGCAACTAGTCATACACATAGTGTAAAGATTAACGGTGTTACTAAAACTATTGCAGCTACTGGTGGTGCTGCTGTAGATTTAGGAACTTATCTTACTTCTCATCAAAGTTTAGCAGATTATGCTAAGAAGAGTGAAATACCTACAAAAGTAAGTCAACTTACTAATGACAAAAATTTTGTTACTGGTTCTGTAAGCGGTCAAACTATTACTATCAATGGTGTTTCTACTACTTGGCAAAATACTTGGAGAGGAATTACTGATAGTTATAGTGGTACTTCTACCGGTACTAGTCTTAGTCAAAAAGGTGCAAATAGTTTATATAATGCTTTGCATAATGGTTATGCTAGTAGTGCTGGAAATGCAGATACTTTAGATGGTTATCATGCTAATGGTAGTAATGTTGCACCCTATGGACATATACCTACTATAGAAAGCGATGGAGTAATGGAAGTAGGTAAATATATTGATTTTCATAATGATAATAGTGGTAAACATGATTTTTCTACTAGATTACAAACTACTGGTAATTATGGAAATTCAGTTAATTTACCATCGAATAATGGTACATTAGCTCTTACTTCTGACAATGTAGCTTCTGCAACAAAACTTGCAACAGCAAGAACTATTTGGGGGCAAAGTTTTGATGGTACTGGGTATGTTAATGGAACAATATATATAAATAATAGTAACTCTAGTGAGGGAGCTATACGATTAAATAATGATATAAGTGCTAATGCTCGTATATCTGCTATAGATAGTCAAGTAATATTCAATACTGGTAATGCTATTCGTTTTGGTGAAACTGCTTGGGATTGGAATCAATGGGCTGGTCTTAAATATACTCATTCTAATAAAACTATTTATCTTGGTATAGCTGATAATTCTGTGTTTAATGCTAATTCTCCTCAACTTGATGGTACACTTAGACTTGCAGGTATTAAGACTATAATTCCTAATGCTGGAGCTAGAATTGGAGGTGGTGGTAATTTATATTTAGGTAATGCTAATAATAGTGGTTGGGTATGTACTCAAGATATATGTAGTCAAACTAATTCTAGTCTTTGGTCTATAAGACAAGACGGTAATGCTTATTTTAATAGTATTAATATTAACAGCGGTGCTACATTTAATGGAGCAGTTAAAGTTAACAACATGCTTACTGCTAAAGGTATAATGTTTACAACTGCTGATGTAAACGCATTTGGTACTGATATTAATAATTGGGATGGTAGTATTGGTGCCAATGTTACTAATATGTTTAATGGTATCGAACGTAATAATATAAGCTTAGAATATTCAGCAAACGGAGGAAGTTCTTGGCTTACATATACTGTTAATCCTAATTATTTATTTAATCTTATAAATGATAATTCTGATATAGAAAACTTCTATTTAGGTAGTAATGCTATGAATGGTAATAGCGATGCTGATAAACTAGCTCAAATAAAAAGAAATCAACTTAGAGTTACTATTAAAATACCTACTGAAGTTTATCAAGAACTCGCTTGGATAAGTGTTGATGTAAATAACGGAGTTGATATTAAATGTCAAGTATATTTTGGAAATAGTAATGGTGTTTATACTGAATATGTTTCTAAAATTTTTAAAGGTTGGTCTCATAGATGTGATATTTGTGTTGGTCCTTCAAATGTAAATGTTGGTAATGATACTTATCGTTATGTAAGATTAGTATTTAGTCATCTTAGTAGTCATACTGCATTAAGAAATGGTATTATTAGTAGAATTAGAGCTTTAGCTTTGACTAAATATAATAATCCTTCTGAAAGATACAATATTAGTACTACTGGTCACATATACAATTATGATTATAATATGAATACTTACTTCCCTAATAGCATTCTTGCTAAAGGTGGAATTACAGCTTATCAATCTTCTGATATCCGCTTGAAGCAGGATTTGCGGAAGCTGGACTACTTGGGTATCATCAAGGCGATGGGTGGCACTTATGGCTTCGCTTGGAAGAAGGACAACACAAGGTCTATCGGCTGGATTGCACAGCATGTATTGCACAACCCTCAGTTAAAGGACATCGTGGAGACGGACGAGAAGGGCTACTACAAGATTAACTACTGGTCTCCGAAGCTGATTGCAACGGCATTCGGTGCTATCGAGCAGGTGGGCGATGAGGTCAGCAGGTTGAAGGCTCGGGTGGTCTTCCTTGAATCAGAGGTTCAGCGATTGAGTGGAGATAAGGAAGACTGCAACAAGAAGAGATTAGATAACAAGAATATTAATTTATTAAATTAGTTAAGAAAATGGAGAATTTAAAGATTAACAAGAAGAGTGAACAGACAACCGCCACTTATACCAAGGGCGGCTATCGAGTAGAAATCACCTACAATGTTGACAAGACGGGTGGCAACATCGAGAGCATCAATATGAGTATCTATGGTGACCCAAATGGTAACTATCTCGGCAATGCGAACGCAAGCTACAACGGCAGCGAGCTGACCTACAACATCAGCGGTGTTCCGCAGAGCAAGCTCAGTGAGGTATCAGCATTGATTAAGGAGGTTAATTCCGCTATCGCCGCTAATATTGCAAGCGAGGCAGCAGAGTAAGTATCGTGAGTATTAACGCAGGGTGGCTCTTATAGAGCTGCCTTGCCTAGTGTTTTAAGTTCTAAAGATTAAGCGTATGAAACAATTTATCTTATGGCTTGCGAAAGTATTCAATGTAACAGTAGAGCGAGTTGTTACTAAAGAAGTTATCAAGGAAGTAGAGACAGTTCGATATTTAACTAATGGAGAAATTAAAGGTGATGTTTCTATAGATGGTGATCTTCTTATTAATGGTAGTTTAACTGTTGCTGGTGGAATAACTTGTTATAAAGAAGGAGGTAATTATGAGTGTAAGTAATGGAAAGATAACTGCTCCAGTTAGTATAGACGATGTTAAAAGTGTTCTTGGCTATGGTAGCAACGACCTAGCATCCCTTTGCACTTACGAAGGCATCAACATGTGGGCGAAGTATAAGCCCGTTGACTCAGACAACGCTTTCCTTGATATCAATACTGGGTGGAAGGGTAAGAGGAATGACTGCAACATCAATTATCCTAAAGCAACAAGTATCTATGATATAAAGGGCTATTATTCGCAAGCGGACAACGGCTTCACCCATAGGACGGCATCTGCACCTTACAGACTAGGAGATTTTCGCGGGTATAATCATAACGCAAGAAGTGAATACCTAGGAATTGGCACGACAAGTCCATCAGCGGAAGATGCCGTAAGTATTAGCGCAGCATATAATCTGCAAAGTGTCGATTCTGACTGGATAAGCATGAAAGACTTGTTGGATGATGGTAACATAACCTATCACTTTGGTGTGTTGCTCTATAACAACAATGGCGACAAGCTACAGTATATGAGAACATCAGATACAAACATCGTTAAGTTTACAAAGGTCCACGCAGGCACATACACAGTCTATCCGTTTATGAGCAGCGTGGATTATACAAGCAGTGATTTCCCTCAGTTACAAGCGGGTTCGTATATCCCTATACCAGTATTACAGCCAATCACTCTTGTGGTGAAAACCAGAACAGACATTAATGCTAGCAAGGTTACACTAAGACAAAGTGGTCTTGGAAGTGCAACGATTGAGAATGTTGATAGCGTGTCTCATGTTGTTTCATTGCAACTACGTTTTTCTTCGAGCAAGGAAAATAGTAGTATGCAGGTTGGCGAATCTATTCTTATGAGAAATACAAAACTGGCTGGCGGTGATAGTAAAACCGTTCTTTTCAAGAACCAAATGCAGAGTGGAAAAACTTACGCATTATGGCTGTATGTGGACTATGTTTTGACTACTAAGCAAACGGTATTTATCCAAGGAATTATTGATTAAAAATAATATTTGATTTTCTTGCCAGTTTGGGATATATTTCTTATCTTTGCAACGGAAATAGAAAGGTATTCTGTATAGCAAGTTAATTGGCGAAGAATATTTATAACATAAAAATAAAGAAACAATTATGAAGAAGATTAAGACAATCGAGGCTGTCGCAGCCTACAGAACGTTGAAAGCATTGAAGACATCATCTATGAGCGATGATGCCGCTATGCGAGTTTGGAAGAATATGAAGGCACTGCGCCAAGTAGCCGACACTTACGACAAGGATGTGAAGGAAGCGCAGGAGAGCCTGAAGGACGATAAGTTCGAGGAGATGCAGCACAAGCTTCAGGAGTGCCAGCAGTTGGAGCAGAAGCACGCCGATGATGGCTACGAATACACCAAGGACGATTCAGTCAAGTTCGCTGAGGTCAATGAGTACTTCTTCAATCAGAAGCAGAAGACCGAGAAGTATTTCAAGGAACTTGCCGACAAGGAGGTAGAGGTAGCCATTGAGGAAGTTGACGAGAAGGAGCTGTTCAAAGCTGCTAAGGATTGCGGCTTGAAGTTCGCTGATATGGAGACCCTTGATGTTGTGATAGGATAATACCAGTGTAGATATAATAATAGCGTTAGAATTTGGCAAGAAAGCCGTTCTAACGCTATTTTTGTAGCCATCTACTTTCAGATTGTTACATTTTATAAAGTTTAACACAAAAATCAATCAAAAACCAATTACTTTTATTAGAAGATGCGTACCTTTGCGGCATCAATCTTTTAAATCAACTAAAATATAACAGCTTATGACTAAAGAGGAAGAAGATGAAGTCCATCGGTTAGTTCAATCAGTCGGTGTTGTACAGTTGTCAAGAGTAATGTTTAAGGACATGGACGTTAGCGAAATGATAAACGTCATTATCCTTGCAGGTAGAGGCTACAGCATAAAGCTACTCACTTGGTTTAAGTATTATTGTGAAGTGATGCCTCGGGGGTGTAATTTAAACTGTGTCAAGGCTTGTTCTTAACTTTCATTCCCACTCCC
>ERZ1027089.532-NODE-532-length-18769-cov-6.569734_pt1 | contig 18769 bp, 19 predicted proteins | sample MGYA00519412_ERZ1027089 | MGnify/ENA primary metagenome ERZ1027089 (study PRJEB26926, sample SAMN06164433) | human gut metagenome | biome: ENVO:00009003; feature: ENVO:2100002; material: ENVO:00002003 | host: Homo sapiens | place: USA | collected 2012 ... | reverse complement strand
ATGTGTATAAGAGACAGGGGGAGGGAGAAGGGGTCAGCTCGATGGTGACCAATCCATCGGCAGAGCCGGCGTCGGGCATGGCCATGGCCCTGCTAACGATTGCGGGTTGAGAATCCTTGCCGCCAAAGAAAACCAAGCAACAAACAACAATGGCCACCGCGCCGGCGGTACCGCCCAATATCGCTGCCTTTACGCCGGTAGAAGCCCGGCGGAAGCCATCGGCAAAGGGAGAGAAGAAATCGCCCAGCCGGCGAAAAAACAGCTGGATCCGCCGTTTGGACCCACGGCTGCGCTTGCGGGGATGAAACATGAAACCTCCTGGATGCACGTCCCGCAAAGGGGACGTGGCGATCGCCGCCAATACAATCAGCCTCGTTTCCCATACACGCCCATATGGGAGAATGCAGGGAGGCGCAAACAGACTGCATGGGATGATCGCAAAGAAATTGCAGCATGAAATTCTACCATACTTGCGATACTATTTTAACGGGTTTTGCTTGCATTTTCAACGAAAAAACCATAGTTGTCAGAGTTTATTTACATTCGGCGGAAGATATATCCTTATATGGGGAAGGGCGGCGGCCAAAAAAATCTTTGGGTGCGCAAACAATTCGGTTGAATTTGAAAAATATCTTGTGCAAGATGTAGAAATGCGCGATAATATTGCTGTATTTCGTATAGTGCCCGGGGAACGGACCGGGAAGAATAACAAAAACGAAAGGGGCTGGTTCCTATGCAGCAGCTAAAGGAGCGAATTGTACGGGAAGGGAAAGTATTACCGGGCAACATCATTAAGGTCGACGGATTTTTGAACCATAGGGTGGATACCCTTTTGATGCGGGATATTGCAGATGAATTTGCAAAGCATTTTGACGTAAGCAAGATCACCCTGGTGTTGACAGCGGAAGCCAGCGGGATCGCATTAGCGACGGTATGTGCGGAGCGGTATGGGGTACCCATGGTGTTTGCCAAGAAGGCCAAGAGCGACAACATCGAAGGCGGCCTGTTCCGCAGCGATATTTTCTCCTACACCTACAAGAAGCAGGTCACCCAATTGGTGTCCAAGGAATGGCTGCATAAGGAAGATAAAGTACTGATCGTAGATGATTTTCTAGCCAATGGGGAAGCCTTGCGGGGCCTGTGCGAGATCGTAGAGCAGGCGGGCGCAGAGCTGGTAGGCATTGGCGTCGCCATAGAAAAAGGGTTCCAGGGAGGCGGCGACCGGCTGCGGCAAGCGGGTTATGACCTAAAATCCCTGGCGGTAATCGAGCGCGCAGATGAAAACGGCATCGTATTTCGGGACGATGTAGAGGACGAAGCCTAACAAGGGTGCGTCCCATAAGCGGTTCTGTTATCGTCCGGAGGGAAGAGGAGGGGCAGAGCGGGCTCCTCCCCTTTCATTTTGGCTGCAACCATAAAAGGGAATGGCAACCGTGCAATAGGCGATGGGCAGGCCACGAAGCAAAAGAAGACATGGCGGGCAAAAAGCCCCCTTGGAAAAATCATGAAGAAAAGCATCGAGGAGGGAAAAGAAATGCAGAATAAAAACAAGCGGCCAGAGAATATGGAAAGGCTGACGACCCCTGCCCAAGCGGAAGCCTTTATTCAGCAACAGGTACAAGAGATCCAAGAGACCGTAGGGGATCAAAAGGTATTATTGGCATTGTCCGGCGGGGTAGATTCCTCCGTGGTGGCGGCGCTGTTGATCCGGGCCATTGGCAAGCAGCTGGTGTGCGTGCATGTAAACCACGGCTTGCTGCGCAAGGGCGAGCCGGAGCAGGTGATCCGGGTATTCCGGGATCAGATGGACGCCAATTTGATCTATGTGGACGCGGTGGACCGGTTCCTGGACAAGCTGGCAGGGGTAAGCGAGCCGGAGCAAAAGCGGAAGATCATCGGCGCGGAGTTTATCCGGGTGTTCGAGGAGGAGGCCCGCAAGCTGGAGGGGATTCGTTTCCTGGCCCAGGGTACCATCTATCCGGATATTTTGGAGAGCGGTCCGGTCAAGGCCCATCACAATGTGGGCGGCTTGCCGACGGATCTGCAATTCGACCTGGTGGAGCCGGTACGGCTGCTGTTTAAGGATGAGGTGCGGGTGGTAGGCAAGGCCCTAGGCCTGCCGGATTCCATGGTTTACCGGCAACCCTTCCCGGGCCCTGGCCTGGGGGTGCGTTGCCTGGGCGCCATTACCCGGGACCGGCTGGAAGCGGTGCGGGAATCCGACGCCATCCTGCGGGAGGAATTTGAAAAGAACGGCTTACAGGATAAGGTTTGGCAATATTTCACCGTGGTGCCGGATTTCAAGTCCGTGGGCATCCGGGACAATGCCCGTACCTTTGAATATCCGGTGATCCTGCGGGCAGTGAACACGGTGGATGCCATGACCGCCACGGTGGCGGACATCCCCTTTGCCTTGCTGGAGCATATCACCCAGCGGATCACCGCCGAGGTGAAAGGCGTGAACCGGGTGCTGTACGATTTGACGCCGAAGCCCAGTGGCACCATAGAATGGGAGTAAGGGATAAGAATAGACAGTAAAGAGGGAATATGGAACGGATCGTCGTAATCGACTTTGGGGGACAATACAATCAATTGATTGCCCGGCGGGTACGGGAGCTAGGGGTATATAGTGAATTGCTGCCCCGGGATGCGTCGGAAAGCCGCATCCGCGGGGAGGGCCTATCGGGCATCATCCTGACCGGCGGGCCGGACAGCGTCTATGATCCAGAAGCCAAACGGTGCCCTGGATACATCTTTGAAATGGGAGTGCCGGTGCTGGGGATCTGCTATGGGATGCAGTATATCGCCCACATCTTTGGGGGGACCATTGAGGCGGGGCACCGGGAATATGCGGACACGCCCATAGAAATGGGGGATCATCCTTTGCTTCAGGGAATGGATGCGGGCTATGTATGGATGAACCATAATGACAGCGTGGTGAAGCTGCCGGCGGGGTTTGCAGCCATCGCCAAGACCGCCCACTGCATCGCCGCTTACGCCAATGATGAGAAGCGGCTCTATGGTATTCAATTCCACGCGGAGGTGGCCCACACCCCCAAAGGCATCTTGATTTTCGAGAACTTCCTGCGAAAGATCTGCCATTGCCAGTGCACCTATCGCCCGGAAAATCTGGCGGAAGAGCTGATCGATCAGATTCGGCGGCAGGTAGGTCCCCACGGGCGGGTGCTTGGAGCGCTTAGCGGCGGCGTGGATTCCACGGTGGCGGCCGCCCTGGTGCATCGGGCCATAGGGGAGAGGCTATCCTGCGTATTTGTGGATCACGGCCTTTTGCGGCAAAACGAGGCGGAAGAGGTAACGGCTTTTTATCGGGAGCAACTGGGTCTGAACCTTACGGCGGTGGACGCCAAAGCGCGGTTTTTAGGGAAATTGGCAGGGGTAAGCGAGCCGGAGCAAAAGCGGAAGATCATCGGCACGGAATTCGTCCGTGTGTTCGAGGAGGAGACCCGCAAGCTCAAGACGGAGGAGGACTGGTACCTATTGCAGGGCACCATCTATCCGGATGTGATCGAGAGCGGCACGGACGCCAGCGCCAAGATCAAGAGCCACCACAATGTGGGAGGTTTACCCAAAGACATGGGCTTTGCAGGCTTGGTGGAGCCCTTGCGGATGCTGTTTAAAGATGAGGTACGTGCCTTAGGCGAATCCATCGGGATCCCTCACGACCTGGTCTGGCGGCAACCCTTCCCGGGACCAGGCTTAGCGGTTCGCGTCTTAGGGGATATCACCGAGGAAAAGCTGGAGATCCTCCGGCAAAGCGACGCCATTTTGCGCCAGGAGATCGACCGGGCAGGCCTAAAGGAATCCATTTGGCAGTATTTCACCGTGTTTACCGGCGTGCGGTCCGTGGGCGTTATGGGCGACCAGCGCACCTACGACTACGCCATCGGCGTGCGGGCCGTCACCAGCACGGACGCCATGACCGTGGAGTGGGCGGAGCTCCCCTATCCCGTATTGCGCCGCATCTCCTCCCGCATCATCGCTGAGGTGCCCCATGTGAACCGGGTGGTCTACGATATCACCTCCAAGCCCCCGGGAACCATTGAGTGGGAATAATTTCAGAGGTCGAGAAAAGCCTGTAAACACGGGACTTTTTGAGGCTTGATGCCCTCTGTGGCAACGATTTGGCAACAGTTTTCATTATTCCAAAGATAAAGAGCTACCTGATTTGCGAAAGTCAGGTAGCTCTTTTCGTTTTACTTATCTTTGCCAGGCTGCTTCTTCAATTCTTCCACCAGCATATCACTGAGGCCCTGAGAAGGGACAACCTTGTGCCAGTGGCCTGTGGTATCAAACTCCGGGTAGCGGTAACGCCAGCGGTCGTAGTCCTCTTTGCTGATTTCCCCCGACTTCAACTTGACCGCCTGCTCTCCCCAGGCGCAGAGCATTTCATGGAGCCTTGCTGCGTCCTTGCCCTGGAACACATCTACCCGGAGATGTATTTCTCCATTACACTCGCAGATTTTCAGGCCGTAGCGGTCCTCCAGGGTAAAGAGTGTGTGCATAAGGCCCACATAGGAGTCGATGTCCGGCACAGCCAGGGCATGGGGAGAGACCTCCAATATCTGTGCCAGTGCGGCAGTAAGATCTGTCTTGGGAGTCCGCGACCCGTTCTCGTATTGAGCAAGGCGCACATCGGCGGACTTCTCCGGGAAGCCAAGTGCCATACCGAGATATTTTTGTGTCATGCCCCGCAAGGTGCGGAAAAAGTGAATGCGTTCTCCAATCGCCATAACGGCCAACTCCTATCTGGATTCTTGATAGATTCAGCATAGCAGAAATGCTTAGGATAGTCAAGAGAAACCTAAACAAATTAATTTAATATTTTTCTGCAAACCGCTTGACTTTAACTATTATGCTTAGTATAATGAAGATGATATAAGCAAATAAGTTTAAGTCACAAAAATTTTACAAATCGCATACCCTCAAAACGGCGAAAAAATGTCCGTTGTAAAGTGAGAGGGGGAATTTCAGGCGAAGTAAAACTGAATGACCGTCCGACAGATACTTTCTCCGGGGAAGCAGGCAACGATATGAGCGTGCCAAGGAGAAAAGCAAACGGCACAGCGCCGGGAAGGGTTGCCTGCCAGAGTCTGAAGGGTGAAACGGCAAACAAGAAACGATCACGACAAGGAAAGGAAGGTATTTTTGTGTATGACAGAAAAACAGTCGTTTATGCGGGTCGATGAAGTGGCGCAGGAATTGGGCGTTTCCAAATCCTATGCTTACAAAATCGTACAGAAACTCAACGCGGAACTGAAAAGCCTCGGTTACTTGACCATATCCGGCAGAGTCAACCGAAAGTTCTTCTATGAGAAGCTGTGCTACGGCGAAAAGGAAAGGAGTGGTAACTGATGGCAGTCTATAAGGAAGAAAAGACCAACACCTGGCGAGCGGTCTACCGCTATACCGGCTGGAACGGCGAGCGCAAACAGACCCAGAAGCGGGGTTTCAAGACCAAGCGGGAGGCGCAGGCATGGGAACGGGAACAGCTCAACAAATCCACCGCCGATCTGGATATGACCTTCAAGAGCTTCGTGGACCTCTATACGGCAGACATGAAAACCCGGCTCAAGGAAAACACCTGGGCCACCAAGGATCACATCATCCGCACCAAGTTGCTGCCCTACTTTGGCAAGCTCAAGATGTGCAACATCACCGCCCAACAGATCATCACCTGGCAGAACGAGATGCTGAACTACAAGAACGAAAATGGAAAGCCCTACTCGCCGGTGTACCTGAAAACCGTCCACAATCAGCTCAGCGCTATTTTCAATCATGCGGTGCGTTACTACAACCTTCGGGAAAATCCCTGCAAGAAGGCGGGCAGCATGGGCAAGAAGAAAAACCGGGAGATGATGTTCTGGACCAAGGAGGAGTATCTGAAATTTGCCGAGGTAATGATGGATAAACCGCAGTCCTTCTATGCTTTTGAGATGCTCTACTGGTGCGGCATCCGGGAAGGCGAGCTGCTGGCGCTCACGCCCGCTGATTTTGATTTTGAGAAAGGCACTGTCTCCATCAATAAATCCTATCAGCGGTTGAGCGGTCAGGACCTGATTACCACTCCAAAAACGGAGAAAAGCAACCGCGTCATCACCATGCCGCAGTTTCTGACGGATGAGATTCAGGACTATCTCAAAATGCTCTATGGAATCGGGCTGGATGACCGGATGTTCACCGTCACCAAGAGCTATCTCCACCGGGAGATGGATCGGGGAGCCAAAGAAGCCGGAGTGCCGCGCATCCGAATCCATGATATTCGTCACAGCGCGGTATCGCTTCTCATTGACATGGGCTTTTCAGCTACGGCCATCGCAGACCGGGTGGGCCACGAGAGCATTGACATCACTTACAACTATGCGCACCTGTTTCCGTCCAAGCAGACGGAAATGGCGGATAAATTGAACATGGAAAGGGGCAATTAAAAATGTCAGCAAAGAATTTGGACAAGCACAACCGTTGGAGGAACAAGACCGTGGCTTTTCGGGTCTCCCCGGAGGAGGACGCCCAGATCGAGACGGCGGTGAAGCTCACCGGCCTGACCAAGCAGGACTACATTATCCGGCGACTGCTGGAACGGGATGTGGTGGTCCAGGGCAATCCGAGGGTGTATAAGGCTCTGAAACAGGAGCTTGCCGCCGTCCTTGCGGAATTGCAAAGGATTGAAGCTGGAAACGGTGTAGACGAAGAACTGCTCAATGTCATTGAACTGATTTCCGTCATTCTCGGCGGCTTGAAAGGAGAGGAACAAAATGAATAAGCAAAAAGAAATGACCGCCCGTAACACATCTGTTGGCGCAGATGATAGGCAGTCACTCCATGTAACTAATTACAGTATAACCAATCAAAACGGAAATATCAATGCTTTTCTTTTGAAAGGCGGTGGCAGAAATGGCTGAACTGAAAATTATCAGTATGGATGAAGTCCCTGTGGAAGAAGTGGAATGGCTCTGGTATCCGTATATCCCATTTGGAAAACTGAGCATTATTCACGGTGACGGCGGCGAGGGAAAAACCACTTTAATCCTTCAGTTGGCGGCTCTGTTGTCGAGGGGAGAAAAGCTCCCCTGCGACAGCACCGAGAGAGAGCCGATTAAAGTTATTTATCAGACCGCAGAGGACGGACTCGGAGACACAATAAAACCCCGGCTGCTCGCCGGCAATGCGGATTGCTCGCAAATCAAAGTCATAGACGAGTCGGAAGCAACGCTTACTATGCTTGACGAACGCATTGAAAAAGCGATTGTGGAAACAGGCGCAAGAGCGCTTATCTTAGACCCGGTACAGGCGTATATCGGTGCGAAAGTTGATATGAACCGGGCAAATGAAGTGAGAGCTATCCTTTCACAATCAGGGCAGATAGCTGGGCAATATCGGTGCGCCATTATTTTGGTCGGACACTTAAATAAAGCGCAGGGAAACAAGTCCAATTATAGAGGGCTTGGCTCCATCGATTTTCAGGCAACCGCACGGAGCGTTCTGATTGTCGGCAGGTTGAAAGATAACCCGCAGGTCAGAGTGATGGTGCAGGACAAGTCCTCCCTTGCTCCAGAGGGTGAGCCGATTGCTTTTGAGCTGGGCAAGGAAAATGGATTTCGATGGCTCGGTCATTATGATATATCGGTGGACGATCTGTTAAGTGGCATTCCAAAAGAAAAGAAGTCTGAACAGGCTGAAAACTTAATACTCGAATATCTTTCCAAGGGCAAATATCCGCAGCAGGCATTGCTGAAAAAAGCACAGGCGGTGGGTATCTCCAAGCGTGTGCTGGACGAGGCGAAGAAAGCGCTGAATGTTCAATCGGTTAAGGAAGGTAGTCAGTGGTACTGGCAGTTTCCCGAAAAAACAGAATGAGGTTTTTCAAGGTTGCAACATTGCAAAAGCTGGCACACCTGCAACCTTGCAATGTTCCTTTTTCGGGAAGTGATAAAGTTTGGACGGGGTTGCAAGGGTGTCCTTTTCAAAGGACAGCCCTTGCCCCTCGGAGAGCCCACGACATCTTTGCAACCGTCAGGTTGAAAGTGTCATAATGGGTTACGCACTTTAAAAAAGGTGCGTAACTGCGCTGCCCCACAATATCGCAAAACGAAAGGAGTGATACGAATGCCGAAGGGAGATTTCAGCGTCGCCCGTGTGGAAAAGAGAACGAGAGAGAGCGTCGGAAAGTTTGAGCGGCATATTGAGAGAAAAAATGAAAGCTATGAAAATATGAATGTCGATCTATCCCGTACACCGATGAATGTTCATTTTCAAGGCTGCGGCGAGCTGACCTATAATGAACATCTGGACAGGCTGATTGCGGACGGAGTGGTATCCTTAAAGGGACTGAAAGCAGACGCAACGGTCTTTAACGAGATGATTTTGGATGTGAATACAGACTATTTCGAGAGAAACGGCGGCTATGATTTCGCCTGCCGTTTCTATGAAGAAGCGTTCCATTTTGCAGAAAAGTTGTATGGGAAAGACAATATTATTTCCGCAGTTATGCACGCTGACGAACTGAATATCGCTATGACCGAGAAATACGGAAAGCCGGTTTATCACTATCATCTGCACATTATGGCGCTGCCCGTGGTGGATAAAGAGGTGCGCTGGTCGAAGCGCTGTAAAGATCCGGCGCTGGTGGGAACAGTGAAAGAGATAATTCATCAGGTCAGTCATTCAAAGAAATGGAAATCGGAAAAAGCGCTGGACGAAAACGGAAATCCCATATTGAATAGCAACGGGAAACCTGTCTATCACACCTCGTACAGCATTTTACAAGATAAATTTTACGAATATATGAAGGACGCAGGATTTGAGGGCTTTGACCGTGGCGAGCGAGGAAGTACGGCAGAAAATCTGACTTCGCTGGGGTATAAAATCCAGCAGGACGAAAAAAGGCTGGCGGATATTGAACAAAAGATTGCCGCTGAACAAGTCCGATATAACGATAACCACAAGGCGTTTATGACCTTTGCGGAGATCGACGGCTCCGGCAAAAAGTCCTTCACGGGCAAATACACGGTATCGGCTGAGGACTACGAAAAGCTGACAACGCTGGCAAAGCGCAGTTACTCGGCGGAATCTGAAGCGCAGCGGTTGAGAGAGGAAAATGGTAGACTGTCCCGTCAGATATGGTCGCTGCAAAGCGAGATTTCAAAGCTAAGAACTGCGTTGCGGGAATTGACCGAAAAGTGCAGACCGTACCTTGAGGCGTTAAAGATTGCGCCGCAAAAGGTCAAGGAGTTTATCGGCGGTATTCTTGAAAAATTCAAAAAGCAGGAAAAAAGTATTTATTATGAGCCGATTTCGGCTCGTGAACAACAGTCACCGGAGCGTGGAAAACGCTCTAAAAATAAAGACTATGAAAGGTAGGAAAAGACAATGGCAAAGACGATTTTTGAAGAAATGGGCGGCGCTTATGTACGGCAGGGAGATTATCTTCTCCCCTGTCTGTCCTTACCCGCCGAAAAAGAAAACAAGCCCATTGGAGTATGGGGACAGCGGCACTTGAGGTATATTCGTCAGTACAAGCGGATACTTTACACCACTCTGCTCACAAGCGGTAAACTGAACAGCTACCTTGCTGATATTGACGAACAAGCGGAAGGTATGTTTCTTCGGCTGGTAGAGCAGATAGCAAATCGTGAGGGCGTGACCGAACAGCTAAAGGCGGAAAATCAAATGGAATGGGTTGGTAGAATAAATAACATACGCAGCAGAGCGATGGAGATAGTATACAGCACTATTATTTATGGTTTTCAAGGTGCAAATTTGTACTTTGACAACTTTGAGTTGAATGGCGCGAAAGATATTCCCAAAATTTTTTGGAAATATTATGATCTTTATCGTCGACATAAAATTACTCTTTCCCAATATAGTGAAAGTTCAGGGCTTCAAACATGGGAAATTAAAAATTATTTAAAGGCGATAGAAGAAGAACAAAGAAAGTTCATTGAAAATCCTAAGCAAATATGATATACTTTATTGTGCGTAAGTGTACGGAGGTGCGAAATGCATATTTCTGAATATATAGATATTGATCTTTTGGATAAATTTGAATTCTATAATTACAATCATGCTCTTGAAATTATAACACAGGCTTTTCCTGATGAATGGAACGAAGTAGTTGACTGTTTAAGAAAATTAAACATAACCACAGATGATTTGCGTGAAGCTGGTGGCAATGAGACTAAAATCCCTAAAAAGTTTGACGATGTTCTTTATCCGTACGGCTGGAGAGAAATTCGAATTTCTGGAGATCTGCATATTAAGTTCTATCCAAGGCAGGCAGAACAAAGGGGACGCTTTTCTAGCGTTCCCTTTGAGGAACGAGTAACAGAGAACTATATAGATGGACATAATATCGACTTTTTAAAGGGGAGAGTTGCATTTGACTTAGAGTGGAATAGTAAAGATCAGACTTTTGATAGGGACTTGCTTGCAATGAGAACATATTACGACTGTGATATTATCAGTGCAGGTATTATAGTTACACGCTCACAAGAACTGAATGATGTCTTTAAAACTGTATTTGATTTCGATAAGAATTCTGGTACATGGAAACCGATTATGCGTAAATATGGAGCAAGCACTACCTGGATGGGGAAACTTTTATATCGGTTGGAATCTAGAAGAAATGGTGGCTGCCCAATTTTAGCGGTTGGAATAAAGAAAAACTGCATTTCTGATTGGGAGGAGGGGTATATTGATGAGCACGCTGAAAGAAACATCTGATAACTTGCTTGCGTTTTGTGGCACAAAAAAGTATTCTACGATATACGCTGATCCGCCATGGCGTTTTCAAAATCGAACGGGAAAAGTAGCACCCGAAAACAAAAAATTAAATCGTTATGAAACAATGTCTTTAGCGGATATAATGGCTTTGCCTGTGGAGCAGATTGCAGCAGCCAAAAGTCACTTATATCTTTGGGTTCCCAATGCCTTGCTCCCGGATGGTTTAGCGGTCATGAAAGCATGGGGATTTGAATACAAAGGCAATATCATCTGGGAAAAAGTTCGTAAAGATGGAGGTCCCGATGGTCGAGGAGTTGGCTTTTATTTTCGAAATGTAACAGAAATGCTTTTGTTTGGTGTGCGTGGAAATAATTTTAGGACATTAGCGCCTGCTCGCTCACAAGTAAATTTAATTCGGTCTCAAAAGCGAGAGCATTCAAGAAAACCAGACGAAATTATCCCAATCATTGAAAAGTGTTCTCCTGGTCCATTCCTGGAATTGTTTGCTCGTGGTGATCGAGAAGGTTGGGATATGTGGGGAAATCAGGCTACGGCAGACTATGAGCCTACTTGGAATACTTATAGTAATCATACAACAAAGCAAACAGTAAATGAATAACCCGAGTATTATTAGTGGGAGAGGGTGAATTTAATGTTTTCTGCTCATGATGTTGCAGTATATATAATTAACTGGTGTCATCAGAATAAAATACCTATTACTAATCTTAAGCTTCAAAAGTTGCTTTATTATGTTCAGGGAGAGTTTAGTCGGTATCGAAAAAGGCGTTTAATTGCAGATGATTTTTATGCTTGGCAATTAGGGCCTGTAATACCAGAGGTTTATACTGAGTATTCTATTTTTTCGTCAGCTGTTATACCGGCTCAAAAGCAAACGCAAAGTTTTTGCCAAGAAGATTTGGATATTATAAATTTGGCACTTGAGAAGTACGCACATGAATCAACTTGGAATTTAGTAGAACTATCGCACCATCAAGATCCATGGAAATATAATTATGAAATTTTCGGAAATAAATCCCTCATTCCATATGAAACTATTCGATCATATTTTAGTGAAAACAAAGGTATATAAATATGACTGATCAAGAAAAAACAGCCGAGTTACTCAATTTAATGGACGCTCTTTGTGATGCCAATTTCGCCAAAAATTCAAGTGAGATAGATAATTGGATTTTTAAGTTGAATAGAATATATGCTAATGAGTATCGACACGCTTATTCAGATATTTTCTTTAAACTTCAACAAATAATTTCGCAATCATCTAACTCAGAAGTATTAGATATTCTTGGAGAGAATCTTAATGTTCTAGGTGGCAGAATTGACATTTTAGCTACTAAAAATAGCAAAGATGTTAATTATAAGAATACTGCGTTTGGATATAAGAAATTTTCAGACCATATTAAACTGGAAATTGGAAGATATAATTTTATTAAATCCCATTTTTCAAGCAAGCAAAGCGATAAAGAAATTGCTCCTGTTTCTGAAAAAACCTTAACGGAAATAACTCCAAAATTAATAGGACTTGAAAAAGCGATTGATGATATGAGGCCAACAGTAACTAATGCCCAAAAAATAGCAGAACAAGCTGATCGACAGCTTAGTGGACTAGATGAAAAATTAGAAAACAATAAAATTTCATCAATCACTACACTAACTATTTTTTCTGCTGTTATTCTTGCTTTTTCAGGGGGGATTACTTTTGAAGCAGGGATTTTTAATGGATTGGCTAATTCGACACCATATCGTTTGGTTTTTACGATAGGGCTTACGGGTTTTATTTTATTTAATACAATTTTTGCTCTTTTATACCTTGTGGGTAAAATGGCCGGAAAAAGGATAAGCACCAAGTGCAAATATTTATCATTTAAAGAAGGGGAAGTTGCGGAAAGAACATGCGGTGATGGGTATTGTACAAAGGCTTGTTCAGAGGTTACTGTTGCTTGTAAAATGTTACATAAATACAGTTATGTTTTTGTGATTAATTGCGTATTGATTTATACCCTCTACTCTGATTTGTTCTTGTGGTTAGGAAATGGAAAGATAAGTAATATTATTTTTGTGCTTTCTCAAGTTGCTTTAGCTGCAGTAATTCTAATCATTGCAATAGTTAGTCTTATTTGTAAAAAGCTGAGGTTTAAAAGAATTAAATTACACTATAAAGTGGAAATTCTTCAAGAAATTTTAGAGCCACAAGAAGATAATTCGATAATAAACAACATGAGCAGGTTGTTGGCAAAGGCATTCGGTGCTACTGCAAATAAGAGAATGGCGGATAAATTTCTGGAAACCGTGCAAGGGAAAAACGGAAAAGAGGCGTTTCAATCTTTAGAGGAGTTCATTAATGAACATTTGATTGATAATAACAGATTGGCAATTTCTGTATCTAGGTATGAGAACAAAATTAACAAATGTAAATTTAAAAGGTTAAAAGAAGATTTTTGTAAATTGGACTCGCTAGATTTTTGCCAGAATTAATGCCTACTTGAGTGTAGGTATGATTGTTACAGCACGAAAATGAAATACCTTAAATTCCATTTGTAGTGTACTATATAATTGTACGAAAGTATATTTTGATCCACGCTAAGGAAGGCAAGTGTTATCAACCACGATAACAAACTGATAACATTAGCCCGTATAGGCAGGATAATATGGATACATCAAATAATCAAAAGCCCCACGAATACGACAGAGAATAATATCTAAACAAAATTGATTAGGCTTTGTCGAGTGGGAATGACGCTCGAAACGGCGAAAACCCGCATGAATACAGGCTTTTTTGCCCGTCCATACTGCTCTTGATACTGGATTGATACTATTTGTGTCCGCCCGGTATTCTCAAGAGAAAAATCCCAAAAGGACAAGCAAAACCGCCCTGCTGAACGACAAATTCAGCAGGGCGGTTTTTTTGCTTGTCTTATTTATTTTTCCGCCAAGGGATATAATATTCGCTTTCCAGGCCATCGTCGCAGGTATGGGGCCAGTTGAGTTTCCATTCAAAATACTCTTCCCTGGTGATCTCCCCGGCGTGTAACTCCTGCTGACGAAAAAGCCATTCCCGCATGAACTCGTCCACAAGGCCATACTGGAAGTACATACCCACGGGAGGGTGTGCGGGCCAGTCATCGCTATCATTGTACCGTACAGCGGTATCATCAGCGGCCCCTGCTCTGCCCGGATTGCGGACAAGTTGGAACAGGCGGATAGCGCCAGGGCTGTCCTCGTCCAGCCAGAAGAATGTCCGCATGAAGTCCTCGGCAGAGCCGGGGGCGATGGTGTAGAAGTTCTGGCGGTCTACCCGCAGCGCCTCGGCCATCTTGTCCAGCAGTTCCCGTTTCGGAACACGGTAATTCGTCTCATACTGGGCGATCCGGTTGTCCGCTCCCTTTTCCTCAAAGCCGATAGCAAGCCCCAATTCCTTTTGTGTCATGCCTCGAAAGGTGCGGATTTTCTTTATCTTGTCTCCGACTGTCATAATATCCCACCGCCTTTGCCAATAGTATAGCGCAAAAAAGCGAAAGATGCAAGATAATCTTTAACAAAAATGCGAAATAAATTCTTGACATTAACACTTATGTTAATGTATAATGAAGATGGTGACATTAACATATTTGCGAAACTAAAATAAGGAGGTGCTGACCATGGAAAAGGAGCTGTTTGTGAGAGCAGAGGAGGTCGCCAGGGAGCTGGGCATTTCCAAGCCCTACGCCTACAAGCTGGTGCGGGAGATGAACGAGGAGCTGAAGAAAAAAGGCTTTCTCACCATTCCCGGACGGGTAAGCAGGCGCTACTTCGAGGAAAAATTCTATGGGCTGCGGGACAGACAATAAGGAGGGAACCACAATGCCGGCATACAAAGACAAGGCAAAGGGCACATGGTATGCGTCCTTTTACTACGAGGACTGGACGGGCAAGAAAGTAAAGAAAATGAAACGGGGCTTTCCCACCAAGCGGGAGGCTCTGGAGTGGGAGCGGACATTCCTGCAACAACAGACCGCCGACCTGGAAATGACCTTTGAAAACTTCGTGGCTGTCTATGTGGCGGACATGAAAGGCCGTATCAAGGAAAACACCTGGGGGACGAAAGAGCATATCCTCTACAAGAAGTTGGTGCCGTACTTCGGCAAGCGGAAGATGTGCGACATTCACTCCAAGGAGGTCATCGCCTGGCAGAATGAAATGCTGGGTTACCGGGACAAGAACGGCAAGCCCTACTCTCCGGTGTACTTAAAAACGCTGCACAATCAGTTGAGCGCCGTGTTCAACCATGCGGTACGGCACTACAATCTAAAGGTCAATCCCGCTGCCCAGGCGGGCAATATGGGAAAGCCAAAGGGACGGGAAATGCTGTTCTGGACAAAGGCGGAGTATCTGAAATTCGCCGAGGCCATGATGGACAAGCCCCTTTCCTATTACGCCTTTGAAATGCTCTACTGGTGCGGCGTCCGGGAGGGGGAGCTGCTGGCCCTCACTCCTGGCGACTTCGACTTTGAGAAACAGACCGTCACCATCTCCAAGTCCTACCAGCGGATTAAGGGCAAGGATGTGATTACCGACCCCAAGACCCCTAAGAGCAACCGGGTCATTCAAATGCCCGCTTTCCTCTGTGAAGAAATGCGAGACTATATCAAGAGCCTGTATGGGGTGAAGCCCACCGACCGCATTTTCACGGTGACAAAATCCTACCTCCACCGGGAGATGGACAGGGGTGCGAAAGAGGCCGGGGTAAAGCGGATCAGAATACACGACCTGAGGCACTCCCACATTTCGCTGCTCATTGACATGGGCTTTACGGCCCTGGCAATCGCTGACCGGGTGGGACATGAAAGCATTGATATTACCTACCGCTACGCCCACCTGTTCCCCACCCGGCAGGCGGAGATGGCGGACAAACTGGACATGGAGCGAAAGGGGGCCTAAATCATGTCAGTGAAAAATCTTGACCGACACAACCGCTGGAGAAACAAAACTGTGGCTTTCCGGGTGTCCCCGGATGAGGACAGGGAAATTGAAACCGCTGTGCGGCTCTCCGGCCTTACCAAACAGGACTACATCACCCGACGGCTGCTGTGCCGGGATGTGGTGGTACAGGGCAACCCCAGGGTGTATAAGGCCCTGCGGAACGAGCTGGCCGCCGTTCTGGAAGAACTGGAGCGTATCGAGGCCGGGAATGGCGTGGATGGGGAGTTGCTGGACACCATCCGGCTGATCGCCGCCATCATGGACGGCATGAGGGAGGATTGATAGATGGATAGATTGCAAGAGAAAACGACTGCCCCATATCCGCCTGTTGGCGCAGACGGGGGACAGTCGCTCTCACAAAAACCTAACCAAAGTATAGCAGAGGGCGTGACAGAACACAAGCCCCCGGAAAGAGATTTGGAGGAAATCCTGCGGCAGATAAGCCGGGTCAATGACCCGGCCTATCTGCCTACCGTGTCTATGAATGACCTCTACGAACAGGTGTACCCCGGCAGACCTCCTGTGGTAGACGGTCTGCTCTATGCGGGGACATATCTCTTTGTGGGCGCTCCCAAGGTGGGCAAGTCCTTTCTCATGGCCCAGCTTGCCTATCATGTGAGTATGGGCCTTTCCCTGTGGGGGTATGAGGTGCGCCAGGGGACAGTCCTCTATCTGGCCCTGGAGGACAACCACCGTCGCTTACAGGAGCGGTTGTACCGGATGTTTGGAGTAGAGAGTACCGGAAACCTGTTCTTTGCCATCGGAGCTAAGCAGCTCGGCGGTGGCCTGGAGGAGCAGCTAAAGGGCTTTGTCCGGGAACACACGGACACCCGGCTTATTATCATCGACACCCTGCAAAAAATCCGGGAGGCCGGGGCAGAGAAGTACAGCTATGCCAACGACTATGAGGTAATCACCAAACTGAAACGGTTTGCCGATATAAGCGGGGTTTGCCTCCTGGTTGTACATCACACCCGCAAGCAGCAGGCCGATGATAAGTTTGATATGATCTCCGGCACCAACGGCTTATTGGGTGCGGCAGACGGGGCCTTTCTGCTCCAAAAGGAGCGGCGGGCAGACAACGCCGCCACCCTGGACATTTCTGGGCGGGATCAGCAAGACCAGCGCCTCTACCTCAAGCGGGACGAGGAACGGCTTGTGTGGGAGCTGGAGCGGCGGGAAACGGAGCTGCGGCAGGAGCCGCCTGACCCGGTGTTGGAGGCTGTTGCCGCCCTGGTAACGGCGGAACGGCCAGAGTGGAGAGGGACGGCCACGGAACTTGTCGCCGCCCTGGGGCTGGATATGAAACCCAATGCCCTGGCTATGCGGCTGAATGTCCGGGCGTGGCGGCTGTCCTATGAGTACCACATCCACTATGAAAGCGCCCGAACCCATGCCGGGCGGAGTATCAAGCTCACGTTGGAGGAACCCCAGGCGTGACGACCGTGACAGCTGTGACAGCTTTTCGGAGTGCGGAGGCGGTGTGTAAAACATCGTCACGGTCGTCACGGCTGTCACGGGGAGCAGCAAAGTTTAGGCGGGGTGCAGGGTGCCCTTTTCAAAGGGCGGCCCTGCTGGGGGAGGCAACCGCAGTTGCCGGGGGCAAAGCCCCCACACCACCCCGTAGGGCGCAAATGCGCTTTTGATGGCCGTCAGGCTGTCAAAAGTGCTTTTGCGTTACTTTCGCAGAAAGTAACAAAGGCTCGCCGCTTGCGCGGCGGAAAAGGGAGGAGGGATTGATTTGAAAAGGACAATCAGCGCCATGGTGGGCCAAGGATCGGTGAACCATAACAGTAGAAAATTCCACGCCAAGAACACTGACCCGGAACGCTCCCACTTGAATATAACCTACTGCCAGGAGAATATCAAGGCGGTGTACCATGAACTCTTTGACGAGGCTCTGGAACGGTACAACGCTAAACAAACCAGGGCCGACAGAAGGATAGAGGATTACTATGAGAAGATCCGCTCCGGCAAGCAGGAAAAGCCGTTCCATGAAATCATCCTGCAAGTGGGCAATCGAGATGATATGAGCGCCGACAGCGAGGAGGGACAGCTTGCGGCAGCGGTTTTGGACGAGTACATGAAGGGCTTTCAAGAGCGCAACCCCCAACTCCGGGTGTTCTCTGCCCACCTCCACATGGACGAGGCTACGCCCCATCTGCACATTGACTTTGTACCATTCACCACCGGGAGCAAGCGAGGGCTGGACACGAGGGTATCTTTGAAACAGGCGTTAGCGGCCCAGGGTTTCCAGGGCGGCACCAGAGGGGACACAGAGTGGAGCCAGTGGGTGCGCTCGGAAAAGGAGCAGCTTTCCCTGGTCATGGAGCGCCACGGGATTGAGTGGGAGGACAAAGGCACCCACGACAAGCACTTGTCTGTGCTGGACTACAAGAAAGAGCAGCGGGCAAAGGAGATCGCCGTTCTGGAGACGGTCAAGGCGGAGAAAGAAAACCAGGTGGAGAGCCAGGAACGGCGGCTCAAAGAACTTGCCCCGGCGGTGAAAAATATGGAGCGGTTGGCAGCGGATTTCTCCGCCAATCCGGAGGAGATTTTGCCGGAGCCGGGAACGCTGGAAACAGGCCGGGCCTACCGAGAGAAAAAGGCAAAGCCCCTGCTGGCCCAAATCGTCAAGGTGCTGCGCTCCCTGTATCTGGCCTATGTGGAGCTGCGGGGGAAATTTGAGCGTCTGCAAGGGGACTATGGCCGGGTGAGGGAGAGCAACATCCGCCTGTCTGATCGATTGCAGGAGGTCAAGTTGGAAAACAAGGCCATGCGGCAAGTCTCCGCTGACTATGAGCGGGTCAAAAGGGCCTTTGGCCCAGAACAAGTGGACAGAATATTAGAGGCAGCTTACCAGCAGGAACATGCCGAAAAGGAACGGAAACGGGCCGCAAAGTCAAAAATTCGGATAGACGCACGATAATCACCAAAACCGGAGGGTATTCCAGTGAATACCCTCCGCAGTCTGTCGAGAAACCCGGCTATGCGTCTGGCATACGCCGGGTTTGGGTCATGTAGCGGCCAAAGGAGGAGAATATAGAGAGAG
>ERZ1027089.531-NODE-531-length-18802-cov-7.709767_pt1 | contig 18802 bp, 2 predicted proteins | sample MGYA00519412_ERZ1027089 | MGnify/ENA primary metagenome ERZ1027089 (study PRJEB26926, sample SAMN06164433) | human gut metagenome | biome: ENVO:00009003; feature: ENVO:2100002; material: ENVO:00002003 | host: Homo sapiens | place: USA | collected 2012 ... | reverse complement strand
AATTTCTATATTCTTGAGCGCACGGCGAAGCAGTCGGCTGCCGACTGCCGCAGCGCTCTCAAAACAAAGATCGGCTCGGAGCTCCTTCCGAGCCTTTTTTCAACCTGCCGCGAAATATGCGGCGGCGGGGTCTTGCCCGATGAGGACGAGATGATCAAGGCGTTCCCGAGCGGTTTGGGCGGCTTTGAGGCGGAGCTGCTGCCGATCGCGCTGACGGCGGCGCTGATATCCTATGCCTGCGAGGGCGTGACGGGCGATAATCAAAAGCTGCTTGGCAATTCAGTGACGTCGCTGAGGAGGCTCGGTGAGATGGACTTTGAAAAGATATCCGCAACTTTACTGCGTTCCGAGCCTGCGTTAGCGGCAGATCCGTCGGGAATATACCCTGTGTCGGACGAGTGCTCAAAGGCATTCTATCGCAGGGTGGTCGCTTCGGCGGCAAGGAGAAGCGGCAAGAGCGAGGAGCAGGCCGCAGAGGAGCTTATCGGCAGGCTGAATTCGCCCAAAAGCCATCCGAAGCGACTTATTTCACGGGGAAGGCTTTTCCTTATAATGGAGGCGGTCATGCCTCTTGCAGCCGCATTTGCGGCGGGTATGCTGATGCGTAATATAACGCTCGGACTGCTGCTGTGGCTGCCGCTTTGGGAGATAATGCGCCGCAGCATTGAAAAAATATCGTTGAAGGGCGTAGCACCCGGCAGACTGCTCAGGCTGAAGCCCGATGACCCGAGAGTGCTCGACACTCATGCATTGATAACCGTTTCCACCCTTTTGCCGCCGCCCGAGAAGATAGGCGAGCTTGAAAAGCACCTTGAGCAGCTCTATCTCGGCAACTGCGCCGGCAACATCAAGATCTGCTGTCTTGCCGATCATCACGGCGCCCCGAGACCGAGCATGCCCGAGGATAAGGCGGCGCTGAATGCGGCGGTAAAGGCGTTTGACAGGCTGAATTCCAAATACGGCGGCGGGTTCATTCTCGCCGTCAGGCGGCGCACCTACTCCAAAACTCAGAATGAATTTACGGGCAAGGAGCGTAAAAGAGGGGCGATAACCGACCTTGTTGCGGCGATAAAGGGCGACGGCAGGGCGTTTGTCTGCCTGCACGGCGACAGGGCTTCTTTGCACAAGGTAAAGTATTTAATTGCCCTTGACAGCGACACCGGCCTTGCCTTTGACGGCGCAAGGTTACTCGTTGCGGCGGCGGAGCACCCCGCAAACCGCCCCATCATTGACGGCGGCAGAGTGGTAAAGGGCTACGGCATAATAGCCCCTGCTGCGGAGAACAGGCTCGACGGCGGCAGCAGCGCCTTTGCCCGCGTTATGACGGGTCAGAGCGGTTTTTCGTCATATGACCTCGCAAGAAGCGAGAGATATCAGGATCTTTTCGGCGAGGGGATATTTTGCGGCAAGGGTCTGATATCCGTCGACGCCTATCACGCTCTGATCCCGGATGTGTTCCCCGAGGAGACCGTGTTGAGCCATGACATTCTGGAGGGCTGCCTGCTACGAACGGCGTTCATGCCGGAGGTGCAGATAACCGACGCCTTCCCGCAGAGCGTCGGCTCATATTTCGCGCGGGAGCACCGCTGGATAAGAGGAGATTGGCAAAATCTCGGCTTCATCTTTGGTCGGAATTCTCTTTCGGCGCTGTCGAGATATAAGCTGTTTGATAATCTGCGCCGCAGCGTTACCCCCGTCGTCTGCCTTGCACTGATCCTCGCAAGCGTTGTGATTCAGGGCGATGCGGGCGTGACGGCGGCGGTGATATCGCTGCTTGCCCTTGCGGCGGGGGATATATGCGCTGGCTTGAGTGCGCTGATAAGCGGCGGCCTCCCGTCGATGTCACGTCTGTTTTTCTCGCGCTCGCTTCCCGAAGCGCTCGGCGGGCTGTCAAGGGCTTTTATTGACTTTGCTCTCAGCGCAAAGCGGGCATATACCGCCCTGAATGCGATAGTCAAGGCCGTCTGGCGGCGCTTCGTCAGCGGCAAAAATATGCTTGAATGGGTCACGGCGTCGAATTCCGAGCGGGCGGGGAGCACGGCGGGGCTGCTGATATCCTGTATCCCGTCGGCGGCAACGGCGGCGGTGATGCTCATCGCGGGGCTGCCGATACACCGTCTTTACGGGCTTATACTGCTTGCGGATATCCCGCTGACCCTCTTTGCGGGAAGGAGGCCGAGCCGCAGTGAAAAGCGGCTCTCGCCCGAGCAGCGCGAACGGCTTTTGGATCACTGTGCGGCTATGTGGGGCTTCTTTGACGAGCAGTGCGGGCGTGAGAATAACTTCCTGCCGCCCGATAACATTCAATTTGCCCCCGTGAGGGCGACGGCGCGCCGCACTTCGCCGACGAATATAGGTCTTATGCTGCTGTCGTTCCTCGCCGCAAGGGATCTCGGTTTCATCACCTCGGCGGAGCTGCATATGCGGCTGAATCTCAGCCTCGGCACAGTCGAGAAGCTCGAAAAATACCACGGCAATCTTCTAAATTGGTATAATACCGAGACTTTGGAGCCGCTCGAGCCTCACTTTGTATCATTTGTCGACAGCGGCAACTTCCTCTGCTGCCTTGTGGCTCTCAGACAGGGGCTGCGTGAATATGCGGGCGAATGCCCGAGTCTCGGCGAGCTGATATCCCGCATAGAGCGGCTTGAGGCTGCGACAGAGCTGCAAATATTCCGCAACGAGCGCAAGAAGCTCTTCGCCGTCGGCGTTGACCCCGCAACGGGCGAGAGGAGCGGCAGCTGCTACGATTTCTTTATGACCGAGGCTCGCACGGCGGTCTATTATGCCGTCGCTCGGCGCACAGTGCCGCCCGAATATTGGGGCAGCATGAGCCGCCTGCTTGTGTCGAGCGGACGATATTCGGGCGCGGTCTCCTGGACGGGCACGATGTTTGAGTATTTTATGCCCGATATCTTTTTGCCCTCGCCGCCCGGCAGCCTCAGCTATGAATCGCTGCATTTCTGCCTTTATTGCCAGCGAAAAAGAGCGGGCAGGCGGCCGTTCGGCGTCTCGGAGAGCGGGTTTTACGCCTTTGACGGCGACTTGAATTATCAATATAAGGCTCACGGCGTTCAGCGGCTTGGGTTGAGGCGCGGGCTTGACAACGAGTATGTCGTGTCGCCGTATTCGTCGTTCCTCGTTCTATCCGCAGCGCCGAAAGCCGCCATGGTAAACCTCAAAAGGCTTGAGAATATGGGTCTCGGCGGCAAATACGGCCTTTGCGAGGCGGCAGATCTCACTGAGTCGAGGTGCGGCGGCGCAAAATTCGCCGTGGTCAGGTCGTATATGGCGCACCATGTGGGGATGAGCCTGCTTGCGGCGGATAATCTGCTCACGGGGCAAAAAATGCAGCGGCGTTTTATGTCCGACGGCTTTATGAGCGGCGCTTCGGGGCTGCTCGAGGAGAAGATACCCGCCGATGTCAGGGCATTCAAGGATATCCGCAGCGCCGAGGTGTCGAAACCAAGGGAGCGTGTAAGGGAGAGAAGCGTTATTTCGCCTTGCCCCGATCCGACCCGCCCGAGGACGGTGCTATATACCAACGGCAGGCTGACCTGCTGTATCAGCGATATCGGCACGAGCCTAGGCACATTTGACGGATATGACGTTAACGCAGCCGACGGCGACCCGATTGGGCGGCCTCAGGGCGTTTTTGCCGTGTTTACAGGTGACGACGGGCGAAGAATGCCTTTTATAAGGGCGATCGACACCGACGGAGCGGCAAAATTTTCGTGCGAATTTGTCGGTGACAGGGCAATCCATACCGCAGCCGTCAAGGGTATGAGGCTGACGATGCAAAGCGGAGTGATGAGCGGACGTAACTGCGAGGTGCGGCGCTTTACCGTTGAGAATCAAAGCAGGCGCGAGCAGCTCAGCGGCAGGCTTACTGTGTATTTTGAGCCTTGTCTTGACAAAAAAGAGCGCTTTGCGGCGCATCCGATGTATTCTAAGCTGTTTTTGGTCGACGAATTTGACCGAGAGAACGGTTGCGCGGTGTTCGGCAGGCGTGACGGCTCTGCCTGTGCCGCTGCGGCCGGGTTTATCGAGGACGGCTTTGCCTTTGAAGGAGCACGCGAAAGAGTGCTGTCCACTCCAAGAGGAGTATTTTCACTCGGCGAAAGGGACGGATTTGCATTCGGAAGGGGCAATCCAGACGCTTGCTGCGCTTTTGAGCGGCATATTGAGCTTGCGGCGGGCGGCAAAGGGGAGTTTACGCTCCTGATAGCCGTAGATGAAACAGCCGAGCAGGCGGTCGGCACTTTTGCTGCGGCAAAATCAATGAGCGGGAGCAAGAGGTTATCCAAATCGCCGCTTCTCGGTGACAGAGCCGCTGAGGCTGTGCTCGGAGAAATGCTGCCCGCGGTGCTCTATCCGCGCCTGTTTCGCAAGGGGACGGTTATCGGCGACGCTGCGAAGTTCACTCGTGAGGATATATGGAGCTTCGGTATATCCGGCGACTTGCCAATCCTACTCATGAATTTTGCCGATGACGCAGATCAAGCGGCACTGCGGCCGTATATAGTTGCCAATAGATTACTCAGAAGCTGTGGTCTGCGCTCCGATCTGGTGATTGCATATAGCGGCACGGGTGAGTACGGCGCTTCACCCGCCGCAAAGCTGAGAAGCCTCGCCGCCGAGGAGGGCTGCGAGCTGATGATAGGCATAAAAGGCGGCATTCATCTCGTTGATAATGCCCGTCACAGCTACCGACAGAGGCTCGCCCTCGAGCATATGAGCATTTGCGTTCCGCACGGTGCCGAAAACACCGAAAAAGAGCCGCAAAAGCCGTTTAAACCTCTGCCATTGCATCGCATTACCGATAAAAAGAATTCAGAAAGATCAATTAGAGATGTAAAGCGATATAGCTTTACAGACAGTGAAATAACCATAGAAAAAGGACCTGCAACCGTTGATATACCTTGGAATATTGTCTTAGCAAACAAAAGCTGCGGAACAATGCCATCTGACAAGTCTTTAGGCCTTACATGGGCGCTGAATTCAAGAGAGAACAAATTGACCCCTTGGTACAATGACACACTCTCAGATAACTGCGGCGAAATGCTGATAATGAAATATGAGGGCGCTTTATACGACATTGCAGCCCTCGGCACGGTGACATTTACTCCCAATAAAGCGGTTTGGCGGGTCACTGTCGGCGGCGTAGATATTGAAGCCGTCGTTGAGACAGCTGACAGAGGCTGCGTGAAGCGCTGTTCGGTCGAGGCTGTCAATCGCTCAGGTTCGATTCGCAGTTTTGACCTGTTTTATTATGTTTTACCCGTTCTCGGGATCAGCCCGAATTCACCGAGCGTGTTTTTTGCGCGACGAACCGATCACGGTGCGCTGCTTCGCAATGCGCTTGCCGAATTCCCGGGCTCAATGTATCTTCAATGCTCCGCCGTGCCCGAATATGTCACCTTCTCACGCCGAGATTTCTTTGAGGGTAAGCTCAACTCAAGTGAAAAAGTGCCCGCCGACTGCTGCGCTGCCGTCGGAAAGAGATTCTCCCTCGCCGCAGGCGGCAGAATAAGGCTTGATTTTACGCTTTCATGGGGTGCAAATGCCGATTCGGCGCTGAAATTGCCCGAGATCGCCTGTTTCACAAACGGATACAGACCTCCGAGGCTGCACAGCGGCTATAAAAAATTTGATTTATTTGCAAATTCGTTCCTTTATTCGCAGATCAAGGTCTGCCGATTTTTTGGGCGTACGGGCTTTTATCAATGCTCCGGCGCTTACGGTTTCCGCGATCAGCTTCAGGATTGCCTCGCGTTCCTCAAAACCGAGCCGCAGCTTGCCCGCACTCACTTGCTGCGCTGCGCCGCCGTGCAATTCGAGCAGGGCGACGTACTGCATTGGTGGCACGTTATTGTAAACGGCGGGCAAAAGATCCGCGGTGTCCGCACCAGATGCAGCGACGACATGCTTTGGCTGCCGTATGCCTGCGCTGAGTATGCCGCAGAGACGGGTGATTATGACATCTTTGACGAAAAAGTGCCGTTTATAAGCGGTGCGGCGCTGCCCGACGGCGTAAATGAGCTATATATGATGCCTTCGCGCACTGACTTTAAAGACACGATGCTTGAGCACTGCCTTAAAGCGGTCGATCGTTCGCTGAATTTCGGTGTTCACGGGCTGCCGCTGATCGGCTCATGCGATTGGAACGATGGATTCAGTCGACTCGGCAGCAATAATGATTGCGAAAGCGTTTGGCTCGCCATGTTTCAGGTAGGAGTTTTGCGCCGAATCGCCGAGATCTGCACCAAATTCGATATGATGGACAGAAAGAACAGGTATATTACAGCTTCCGAGGAGCTTGAAAGGAAAATACAGGCCGTTGCATGGAGAGGCGACCGCTACGCGAGAGCGATTTTTGCAGACGGCAGTTCACTTGGCGAGGAAAAGGATTTTATAGATATTCTGCCGCAGGCATTTGCTGTGCTTTTAGATATTGGTGACAGCGAAAAAGCCAAAATCGCGGTAAATACCGCCTATGAAAGGCTTTTTTGCCCTGAAAGAGGCGTCACAAGGCTACTTGCGCCCGCCTTCGACGAATCGGAAGCGAAAAAGGTGGGCTATATTGCCGAATACCCCGCGGGTATAAGGGAGAATTCGGGTCAGTATACTCATGCTGCGGTGTGGCTGGCAAGGGCGCTTTTGAAAATCGGTGAAAGAGAAAAGGGGATGAAGGTGCTTGACGGAATTGTGCCTATCGGAAGATATGATAATCCCGAAACAGCAGCAGCTTACAGAGCTGAACCCTACCTGCTTGCAGGTGATATTTCCTGCGGCAACGGTATCAACGGAAGAGCGGGGTGGACAAATTACACCGGTTCCGCGGCTTGGCTGTATCGCACTTTCGCCGACATCGGCCGCAGCGAAGAATAAGATGCGCAGAATACTGTAAAAGGCTTAGACTTTACAAACCGCCCATGTGGGTCATTTGTTGACCGGCACGGGCGGTTTTTCTTTGATTTTGCAAGAATTTCGGCAGCTCTAAGGTCGTGAGAATAAACTACAGATAATGAAATCCGTAAGGCTTATAAGCTTTACATGTGGGCTTTTAATTCTTGATATGAATAATAATTCGAATTTTATGAGAATTTATCTATACATTTTAAATATATACCCTTTCGGCGACAGGCAAACCGTCGGCGAACACATAACGTTTTTACCTCCGTATGTAAAGCAAAAGAGCTTTATAGGAAAACTTTTGATTTTAGTTCAACGAAGGAAAAATAAGCGTTGTAAATATGAACAAAAAATCGCGAATTTGCTTGTTGATTTCTAACAAAATGTTAATGAGATTTTGAAAATCGTTGACATTGACCTGCAAATTAGGTATAGTTAATATGACCATATGGTGTGTCCGTGGGCGTAGTGTCGCCATTTTAAATGACATTGTGCGCCTCGGCCATGCCGTTACGATAATATCCCGTGCGGCGTCCGCTGTTTTACGGCGATGGTGTAAGCCGAGCGGCGGCCTAAATCAGGAAAGGCGCATGGGGCTGTTATCTCGTTTTAAGGCTTCAATGTGAAAATCTTTATGGAGGTGCACAGATTTGAAAAAGTCAACCCGAATCCTCGCGGTCCTTATGGCTTTTGCGATGCTTATCGGCTCATTCTCGGTCGTCGGCAGCGCTTATCAGGCTTATAAGGGCGAAGCAATCAAGGACTCATACAACGACATTGATACTCCTACTTTTACTACGGAGCAGTATGCGTCTATGGGTCTTGATGAGCTTGACCGTATGCTTGCGGAGGAGAACCTGTTTCTTAATGTATATGTCGGTTCTCTTGATCTCCGCAGCGTGGACAGCACACTCACCAGTGCCGTTTCTCTGGTCGAAAGCCTTCCCTCAACGCTTCTTTCCTTGCTTAAGGATGCCAAGGAGCTTCAGCCCCCCATCCTTAAACTGAAAGGCTATACCAGAGGCACCAAGACCGATCTCGAAATCGTTTATGCGCTGCTTAACCTTCTCGGCGATCTTTCACCTATCGTTCAGAAGTATGCAGCCTAGACGCTTGACCTCGGTATTGCCAACGGCTTCGTCAAGGACTATATGTTCAATGTCCGTGAGCTTCTTATCGGTTTGCTCTACGGTCTCACTCCGGAAGGCAAGACCGCTAAGTTCAATGCCCTCAAGGACGAGCTCCCCGCTAAGTATAAGACCGATAACGCAACGCTCACCCTTCTTCAGGATCTTCTCAACTACTACGTTCTCGGTACTTGGGAGAAGCTTGATGACAAGTTCGGTGACATAGCGAATTCAAAGGACAAGTATTCATATGTTCTTTACAAGGAATATGCTTTCTCCGAGAAGTATGGCGAGACTGCTCCCGACACTACAAAATATGATTACTACGGCTGGGTTCATCCCAATCAGTGGGTCACCTTCGGCCTCGGCGGATGCGTGAGAGTTAATGAAGGTGCAACCACCGGACATAATCCGGATTATTCACTTGTCGACATAACCGGCAATGTAAAGGCCTACGACTTTATCGAGGCTATTATGCGTCAGGCATACAATTATGTTGCGGTTCCTGTTCTCAACAGACTTACGAGACCTTGGCTCCGTCAGCTTTGCGGCGTTGAGTATCTCGCCGAAAAGAAAAATAAGACCGTATACAACCAGAATACTCAGCTTTGGGAAAACAACCCCACCTATGACCCCAACTACGACGGTGAAGCTTTTGATGAAGCTGAGCTTATGAAGACAAACACCTTAGCAAAGCTCTTCAACCTTAATGCCGTAGTTCCCAAGGTCGATTTCAGCACATTCGGTGCGAATGATACTTTCGTTGATAAGTTAAACGATATCGCAGGCGAGTTCGCTAATGCGATCCTGAAGAACAACGTCAAGATCGGCGATCAGAACTATAGTTGGACTTGGATTCAGGGCGGCAACCAGTATCTCTTCCAGAATGTTTGCTCTGTTGCAAAATTCGTGCTCCAGATCAGCGGCGATCTCTTCTTCCCCTCATACTTCAAGACGGTTCCCGCTTCGGAAATCGCAACCATGAATGATCAGCAGGTCGTTTCTTACGTCCTCAGAGCTATCTTCAATGGCTCGGTCAAGTGGATCTACATTGATGAGAGCTGCCAGACCATCGCTGATGTTTGCTACAGTGCAGTTGAGCAGCTTGCATGGCAGGATATTCCCGAGATCACCTACACGAAGCCTAATAGGTCTGCCTACGGCACCGACGGCGAATATAACACTGCAATAGTCAACAAGTGCCTTGACATCCTCTTTGATGTTGCGGTTTACAACCTCAATCAGGGCCTTGATATGGTTCCCGGCAAGACCTCCTCGAACCCCATCACGGCAAACGGCCTTCTTAAGTATCAGGGCGACACCGGCTCCTATGAGAATAACTTCGTTCAGATAGCGGCTTGGGCAGTCAGCACTTACGGCTCGATCTTAGCCCTTGACTTCAAGAGCGACGATTACAACGGCAGTGTCGGCAGACTTACCGCTAATGATGTTTGGTCCGACTTTGATACCCTTATTGATGCTATAATCCCCATCAAGTCAGGTAACAATCCTTGGATCTCTGAAGAAATTGCCGGTAATGAATATGTTGCAAAGTCCTTTATCTTTGACAACATTGTTTACCCGCTCACCAACCTTGATGCAAGCGGCTTCGCAGAAATCTTCAAGAGGAATCCCAACGGCGCATTTGCAACGATGACCGGTATCCCTGTTATCATCAACATAATTAATAATGTTTTTAATCTTCTCTTCCCCAACGTATTTAAGCAGGGCGTAACGACCATCGACGGTATTCTTGAGAATAACCTTCTCGGCTCCATGGTCGCTGACATTCTTAAGTCCCTCGGCACCAGCTCCTTCAGCGGCGCTACCAACGGTACTACCATTAACGGTAGAGGCGTTCAGATAGCTAATGTCGCTCTTCCCGTTGTCTGCATGATCCTTGGCCTCAGCGACGCTCAGTCGTTCAAAGAGCTTGAGAACTACATGCCTTCGGTTATTTCCGCTTCCGACGATGAGGGCTTCCTCGTCTACAACGGCTCCAGCGGCGTTAATACCGGCTATACAGATAAGGACGGCACCTTCACCCAGGATAGCCTTTATACTTATGAAATAGTCAGCGCAACCGTTAAGGCCTATAAGAACGGCGGTGTTTCGCAGTCCGTTTCAATTGCGGGCATTGGCTCCGGTAACACCCTTGCCGGCGGCGAGAAGAAGAAGGTTAAGCTCTCCAACCTCCAGGATGGTCAGCTCCTTGAATTCACTATCGAGTATAAAGTTAGGCTCGAAGACGGTAGTTACCTCGGCGGTGAGGGAACCAAGCTTGTAAACACCACCTATTCTTATGTTGCTCCCGCAGGTGCGGAGAAGGATGACGACTCCATTGAGAAGTCGATTGACGCCGGCAACAGCCGCTCCGTCAAGTACGAGTCTGAAATCTATATCAAGAGTGGCAAGGCTCTCTCGAGCATCGGCAGCCACGGTATCCGTATTAAGGATAACAAGGGCGGCAGTGCTGCCACGGCAACCGTTACCAGCGTTACCAACGGCAACAGCTCCTATCCGTTCGCAGTTATCAACAGTGATGCTAACGCTCTGAGTGTCAGCATGACCGGTGAAGAGGGTACTTACTTCCTCAGCCCGTTCGAGATAGCCAAGAAGGCTGACGGCAAGAATTACGAGAGAATAGAGCCCACTTATCAGCAGGATGAAAACGGCAACACTGTATATGACGACAATGGCGATCCTATCGTCGTCGGCAACAACGGCGGCGTTCCGGTCGGTAAGTATACCATTACCGCAGCTGTCAATGTCGGCGGCACCAATGTCAACGTCCCCGTTAATGTCCACATCTATAACGATTATAACCTTGGTTCCATCTTTGCAAACGCTGTTGCGGCTAACCGCCAGCAGGGCGACTATAACAGCGACACCACTACTCAGACTCTGTGGTCAGACTACACCACCGCGCTGAATAATGCTGCTACACTTGCTCTTAAGCCGAAGACAGGCAGCACCTTTGAGAATGACATCAGAGCAACCGACGGCAAGTCAGAGAACCTTTATCAGCAGTATGCAGAGGCTCTTACCAACGCTATTAAAGCTCTTGAAGTGCATGCTATAGACGCCGGCGTCAGCGGTATCGAGCAGGCTCTCGCTGCAATCAACAAGGGTCATGACTTTGTCACCAAGACCTATAACGCAAACGGCAAGACCTATAATTATCGCGAGCCCATGAACTACTATGAGGACGGCTTCCCGTTCTTCGGCATGCGTGACTATGTTCCTCACACTTACAATCAGTTCAGGACTGCAAGAGACAGAGCCAACAAGATCATTAATTCTCAGGTATTCTACATCAATACTCCGCTTGAGGGCGACTATACCGATGAAGAGCTTGCGGCGTTCAATGACTCTATCAAGGCTTATGACGAAAATACCGCGAATAAGAAAGCAGTCAGCTCGATCGAATCGGCTTATGCGATCCATATGCTTAGACTTACCGGCGGTCGTCTGATCAGACTTGTTGCCAACAAGTCCAAGCTTGAAAAGGTCATTGATATGTGCATCACCAACGCAGATATCAACGCAGGCGGCGCTTCCTACTACACCTCAGAATCCTGGAATAACTATCAGCATGCTAAGACCTTTGCGCTGAAAGTTGCTGCTGAAGCTACCGGCACCGCAGAGAATCCCACCGAGCTTACCCCCTCCAAGGTCAACGTTGCTATGGTCAACCTGATCTCGAGCTGGAAGAGACTTGTTAAGGGCTGCGACTACACCGCTCTTGATAATGCTGTTACTGCTTCGCAGAGCATCCTTAACCAGGCGGCTACCCCCGAGGAGAACAACACCTACAAGGTATTCACCAAGGACAGCTATGACGCTTTCTATGCGGCTTATACCGCTGCAAAGAAAATCGACAGAAACCTTGCTGATACTGTCGAAAACAACAAGAAGATCGCTGAGATAGCTCAGAACCTTGTTGACGCAATAGCTAACATTAAGGAAGTAGGCCAGGGCGGCGGAGCAGACCCCGTATGGGAACTCATCACCGGCGCTGATTACATGACTTACAACGGCCTTTGCGATCCGTATTCACCTTGGATTGAGGAGAGCAGAGCGCTTCTCGACTATGTCGGCGGCGTTGTCCTTGAGGATCAGAATAGCTATGATCTTACAGGCATCATCTTTGGTATCCCCGAAGGCGGAATCGGCGGCTTTGAAGAGGTCGTCAATGCTGACACTCTTGAAAATACGACTGTTGAACTCCTCCCGAATGCGGCAGGTATTAACAGCACCGGTTCGCTCCTTGTTGTAAAGAATGCAGAGACCGAAGAAGTCATAGCTATTTATATGCTTGTACTTCGCGGTGATGTTGACGGCAGCGGCGAAATCAATGTTGAGGATCAGGTTGGTCTGGATAACTTCCTTGAGTATGCGGAAGACTGGACCGGCGAAGAAGCACTTAAATATAAGTACTTCGGCGCTGATGTCAACTACGATTTCGAGGCCGACGCGATCGACTCCAGCGGATTTGATATGTATATCGAAATGACCGCTGACTTCTCGCAGACCTCCGAGGGCAGCATTTACGTCCAGGAGTAATAGACTTATCTGATACCCCATTCGCAATTTGACCCAAACAACCCAATAATTAAGGGCGTGCCGATGCTTTTCGGCGTCGGCACGCTCCCAAAGCTCTTACTTATCCAAAATATATTTAGGATGAAGCACAATTTAATATTGTGATCAGAATAAAAGGAGGAAAATGAGCTAATGTCAAAATTTAAGCGTTTTCTGAGTTCATTCCTTGCTCTCACAATGGTGCTCGGAATGTTCTCGATGCTCGGCGGCGTATTCGCTGTTGACGCATCAGCTGCGACACTTACGCCGTACACTACTCACATCAAGACTTATGCAGAGCTTGAAGCAGAGTATCCCGACGGCTTCCTGTATGTTGCCGCAGAGTTCCTGGAGGCAGACGGCACTCCTACAGACCACATCGTTGCACCCGGAGACACGCTTACAGTTAGACTGTATGTTAAGTCTTCATTCTACCTTTTCGGCGGTCGTTTTGACCTTTTGCTTGACAGAAATGTCTTTGACATTATGAACGGCGAAGCAAGCGGCTGGATGGCAAAGGGCGAAGACCTTGTCGAAGGAAAGGTTTACCCCACCGACGGCTATAAAGTCGTCTTCTCAAAGTCACCTCTTTCAGAGATCCATCCCGAGTATGTCAGGGATGAGCACGATCCTCAGTTCAGCTTCCTCAGAAACTTTGCTATCACCGGTAGTAAGTACCTGACCTGGACTAAAAAAGCAGGTTACAACAGCAACATTTGGAAAAACAACGCTGAGATGATCGAGCTCGCAAAGACCATCGACTTCTACACCCTTAACCTCGCATACGGCACCGATACCACCGGTTATAAGCTTACCGATGATAACTACATCTGCCAAGCAACCATGACCGTCAGAGGCAATGTTGAAAACAATTCTTTGACTAAGTTCTGGCTTCCTCGCGAAGCAACCAAGTTTGCCCAGTCGACCGGTACCAGCTTCATTCAGGTTTCCGACAACGACAACAAGACCACTGCGCTGTCGTTTGATAAGAGCCCGCTCTTTAATGAAAGCATGTTCGACTATGCGGACATGACCCAGCAGTTCCTTATCAGCACCGGCGGCGATACACCCGTAACCGAGCACACCGCAACCTTCATGGCTAACGACGCTGTTTACAGCAGCGCAACTTACGCCGAGGGCGCAGAGATCGCTGCCCCCGCAGAGAACCCCACCAAGGAAGGCTACACCTTCGCTGGTTGGTCACTTGACGGCACTAACGTTGTTACCTTCCCGCAGACCATGGGTACTGCCGATGTAACTTACACCGCAGTATTCGTTGAGAATGCGAAGTATAAGGCAACATTCCTTGTTGACGGCGCAGCCTACGGCGACGTTAACTCCTATGCAGAGGGCGAGCAGATCGTCGCACCTGCAGATCCTTCCAAGACCGGCTACACCTTCACCGGTTGGGATCCCGCAGTAGGCACCATGGGCAACGCTGACATGACCTTCAACGCAAAGTTTGAAGCTAAGACTTACAATGTTAAGTTCATGAACGGCGATGCTCAGCACGATGCGAACACCGTTAAGTATGACGGCGCTTACACCCTTCCCGCAGCACCGACTAAGGACGGTTACACCTTCGCAGGCTGGGTTGACGCAGAAGGCAACGCAATGCCCGCAACCCACACCACCGACGGCGACGTGACCTTCTACGCTAAGTGGGTCACCTCCGCTTTCGACGCTAAATTCTATCTTGACGCTGCTAAGACCGCTCTCTACGACACTAAGAGTGTTGAGTTCGGCGCAGCTATCACCGCTCCCGCAGCGCCCTCAAAGACCGGTTACACCTTCAAGGGCTGGTCGCTTGACGGCTCCACCGTCCTCGCTGATCTCGGCACCATGGATACCGAGGGTAAGGACTTCATCGCTGTATTTGAGGCTCTCAGCTCCGGCGTGACCTTCTATGACGGCGACACGGTTCTCGAAACCAAGACCGGCAACTTCGGCGATAAGATCAACGCTATCGACAATCCCACCAAGGCAGGCTATACCTTCGCAGGTTGGGTTTACGCAAACGGCGACGCCGTTACCTTCCCCGTAACCCTTGGCCTTGACCCCATCAGCGTTTACGCTAAGTGGACTGCGAACCCGATATTCATCGAGTTCTATGACGGCGAAAGCTTCATTAGCGGCGGCGAGCAGAATTGCGGCGAAGCTATCGCGGCTCCCGACGCTCCTGCTAAGGCAGGCTACAACTTCGTGGGCTGGGTCGACGCTGAAGGCAATGCAATGCCCGCAACCGTTCCCACCGCTGACGCGAAGTACTACACCAAGTATGAGGCTGCTAATTACAACGTAACCTTCAAGGCTGACGGCGAGACCGTTAGATCCGAAGAAGCTCTCTTCGGCAGCACCATCGTTCCTCCCGACGCTCCCTCCAAGGTTGGTAACACCTTCAAGGGCTGGGCTGTTGAAGGCACTACCGATATAGTTACATTTGACGACAACACCACGGTTCCCGTCGGCGGCGTCACCTATGTTGCTATATTCGAGGTCAACACCTATAAGATCACTTACTATGTTGATAACGTAATCGTTAATGTCGACGAGTATAAGTACGGCGATAAGGTCACCGCTTATACCTATACTCCGGAAGCAGGCGAATCTTTCGGCGGTTGGACTACCACAATCCCCGAGACCATGCCCGCCAATGACGTCAACATTTACGGCACCACCTCAACCAACAACTACACCGTGACCTTCAACGTCAACGGCGAGGAGTACACGAAGCTCTCCTTTGCTTACGGCGCGACCGTTACCGCTCCTGCGTATACGGTTCCCGAGGGCTACAGCTTCTCCGGCTGGAATCTTCCCGAGACCATGCCCGCAGAGAACATCACCCTTGACGCAACTCTCACCAAGAACTCCTACTTCGTTAAGTATTACCTCTTTGAGGGCGATACCGAGCCTTATAAAGAGTTCACCGTTTACTACGGCGACGTGATCCCCGTTCCCGATGAGCCCGAAAAGCCCGGCTATCAGTTCCAGGGTTGGGATTATGAGAATCTCGGCACGGCTACCATGCCCGCACAGGCTCTCAACATCTACGCCAACATGGCTAAGGAAGAGTACGCCATCGAGTTCGAAGGCGCAGACGGCACTATCGTTTCCGATTGGATCGGCTACTATGGTGATATCATCACTGCCGACAAGACTCCTGAAGTTACCAAGGAAGGCTCCCGTTTCGTCGGTTGGACCGTTAACGGCGTTGATGTCACCTTCCCCTACACCGTAAAGGGCGACACCACCTTCGTTCCCAAGTTCACCACCAACGGCTACATCCTTACCTACATCGTTGACGGCGAAGTTTACAGCCGCAATACCTACGATTTCGGCGCAGCGCTTCCCGCAGCCGTCACTCCCACCAAGGAAGGCCACACCTTCTCAGGCTGGGATAGGGAAACTCCCGCAACCATGCCCGCTGAGGATATCACTATCAGCGGTAGCTTCACCCCCAATAAGTATGACGCAACCTTCTATAAGGATGGCGTACTTTTCGCAACCGTTCCCACCGACTTCGGTCAGGTTCCCGTTGCTCCCACTGAGGGCCTTGAAAAGGTCGGCTACACCTTCACCGGTTGGAATCCCGCCCTTACCGCTATCGGCGTTGACGGCGCAAGATACGACGCAATGTATGTTGCCCAGAACGTTGATTACAAGGTCAATGTTTACACCATGGGTCTTGACGGCAACTATGGCGAGCCCGAGGTTCTGAGCTACACCGCTACTGCCGACAGCTCCGTCACTTACCCCGCAGCAGAAAAGACCGGCTTCACCATCGCAGACAACAGCGTCCTTTCCGGCACCGTTGCTCCCGACGGCTCGCTCGTCCTCTCTGTTTACTATTCACGCAATCAGTACACCTTCAAGACCGTCGTTGACGGCGTTGAGGCTCCCGTAACCTACTACTACGGCGCTGATATCGAGGCTCCTGCGGCTCCCGTCAAGGAAGGCTACACCTTCGTTAAGTGGGATGCTACCATCCCCGCAACGATGCCCGCAAGAGACGTCACCGTTACCGCAGTATTCAAGATCAACCAGTACACCATCACCTTCGTTACCGATGGCGGCACTGCTGTTGCTCCCATTACTCAGGATTACGGCACCGCAGTTACTGCTCCCGCAGCTCCCACTAAGGTCGGTTACACCTTCGCAGGCTGGGATAAGGCTATCCCCGAGACCATCCCCGCTGAGGACATGACCATCACCGCTAAGTGGACTGTTAACCAGTACACCATCACCTTCAATACCGACGGTGGCTCCGATGTCGCTCCTATCACTCAGGATTACGGCACCGCAGTTGCTGCTCCCGCAGCTCCCACCAAGGCCGGTTACTCCTTCGCAGGCTGGTATAAGGACGGTGTTGCTTACACCTTCACCACCATGCCCGCTGAGGACATCACCCTTACCGCTAAGTGGTCCACCGACAGCCACAACGCTATCTTCGTAATTGACGGCGTTGAGACTATCGTTCCCACCGAGTTCGGTCAGATACCCGTTGCTCCTCCGGCCTCCAAGATCGGTTACACCTTCACCGGTTGGGATAAGGAGCTTGTAGCAATGGGCACTGAGGATGTTACCTACACCGCTCAGTTCAAGGCTAACACCTATGACGCTATCTTCGACGCTAACGGCGGTGCTTTCGCCGACGGCAAGACCAGCGTTACCGTTCCCACCGTATTTGACACTGCTATCGTTGCTCCCACCGAAGAGCCCACCAGGTATGGCTACACCTTCAACGGTTGGTCACCCGCAGTCGGCAACATGACCTCTGAGGGCATCACCTTCACCGCTCAGTGGAAGCAGGATCTCAGCATCTGCCGCATCCAGAACGTTACCAGAGTTACTCCTAACGTCTATGGCAGACAGGTTGCTGATTACGAAGTCACCGTTAAGGGCAGCCCGATCAAGATCGAGTTTGCTTACACCGGCGGCTCCGAGGTCTACTGGCAGTATGACAGACACGATCCCATCATCGACCTCAACGATGTCGAGGCTACCGGTCTCTTCCTCATCAAGGCTTACAATGCAGCCGGCGAAGAAGTTGCACTTGGCTCCGCTGACACCGATTACGAGGTTTGGAGCATCAGAGCTATCTACACCGAGGGCACTTATAAGGTCCGCGCTAAGGTCGCTCACAGTGATGATTCTTGGGAGCCTAAGGATATCGCTTACGACTTCGTCAACACCTATGACGTTGAGCCTATCGATCCCAACGATCTCACCTCCGCTACCATCTCCAAGACTACCGTTAAGCGTGGCGACTATGTCTATCTGACCGTCGTTACCTCGACCAACGTCAACAGAGTAAGGATCGCTAAGACCGAGGCCGATGGCACTCTTGCCACCGTCGCTTTCTCGACCACCGCTAAGAATCCCGACAACCTTACCATCACTGACGCTGACGGCGTCAGAACCTGGAACATCAGGATCAGATTCTCCTATGTCGGCAACGACGATTATCAGATCCAGAATTGGAAGCTTCAGTACCGCAAGGTTAACGGCGATAAGTGGCTCGACAGCGAGTATAACTACGACATCAAGATCACGAAGTATGCTGAGACCGTATCCCCCGTTGAGGGTAAGGATCCCTTCAGCGTAATCTCCGTTGCGACTCCCGTCGACTCTATTGCTAAGGGCAGCTTCGCAGAGGTTACCGTCGTGACCACCAGTGATGCTTCGAGGATCCGCCTGACAGTTGCCGGCAGGTCCAGCACCTATCTCAAGACCTCGCAGAACACCGTTTCCGTTACCGATAACGGCGACGGCACCACCACTTGGGTCGTTAAGTACAGATTCGCTACCGCTGGCACCGCCACGGTAACTGCTCAGGCTCGCGGCAATGCTTGGTCATCCGCTGTTGCCGGCGCAGATGTTACTGTTGCCTGATCAACGGTTCACCTCAGTCTGTAACTGAATAATTCCGGGCCGCAGGGGCTTGCTCCTGCGGCCTTTTTCTGTCTGAAAGTAAATGTATAAATATGCATAATTATTCAATGCACCGCATCGAGCTGCGGCTGCGTCTCGTCTGGCGCGTATCCGTGCGGCAACACAGCTTGCGGATGCCAAAACGCAAAAAGTCCTTGATATTACAGTAAAATGTTGTTTGAGGAGGGCACGGATGGCGGCCTGTCTCTTATACACATCTGACGCTGCCGACGACTTAATAGGTG
>ERZ1027089.529-NODE-529-length-18845-cov-5.874880_pt1 | contig 18845 bp, 19 predicted proteins | sample MGYA00519412_ERZ1027089 | MGnify/ENA primary metagenome ERZ1027089 (study PRJEB26926, sample SAMN06164433) | human gut metagenome | biome: ENVO:00009003; feature: ENVO:2100002; material: ENVO:00002003 | host: Homo sapiens | place: USA | collected 2012 ... | reverse complement strand
ATTAAGTCGTCGGCAGCGTCAGATGTGTATAAGAGACAGTCCTTAGCGAAGTTGTAGCCGTAGCCGACCTTGCCGGATTCGAGAATAGCGTTGACGATAACGGAGCCTTCGAGGCCTGCGTTGGCGGCTATCTGGCGGACGGGCTCCTCAAGAGCTTTAAGGACTATCTTGATGCCGGTCTTTTCGTCGGCGTCCTCGGTGCTCTCAAGCAGAGCCTTGACGCTGCCGACTGCGTTCAGCAGAGCGACACCGCCGCCCGCAACGCTGCCTTCCTCGACAGCCGCCTTGGTGGCCGCAAGAGCGTCCTCGATGCGGAGCTTCTTCTCCTTCATCTCGGTCTCGGTAGCTGCGCCGACCTTGATGACCGCAACGCCGCCGGAGAGCTTTGCGAGCCTCTCCTGGAGCTTCTCTCTGTCGAAGTCAGAGGTGCTGTTCTCTATCTGCATCTTGATCTGACCGACTCTGGAAGCGATGGCTTCCTTGTTGCCTGCGCCGTCAACTATGATGGTATTCTCCTTAGAGACCTTGACCTGACGAGCCTTACCGAGCTGTGCGAGCTGGGTGTCTTTAAGCTCAAGGCCGAGGTCGCTCGTGATAACTTCGCCGCCGGTGAGGGTTGCGATATCCTGGAGCATTTCCTTTCTTCTGTCGCCGAAGCCGGGAGCCTTAACGCATACGCAGGTGAATACGCCCCTGAGCTTGTTGACAAGGATGGTCGAAAGAGCCTCGCCCTCGACATCCTCGGCGATGATGATCAGCTTGCCGCCTGCGTGCATGACCTGCTCAAGCAGCGGAAGGAGATCCTGTATCGAAGGGATCTTCTTATCGGTGATAAGGATGAGAGCGTCGTCGATAACGGCCTCCATCTTATCGGTATCGGTTACCATGTAGGGGGAGATATAGCCTCTGTCGAACTGCATGCCTTCGACTACCTCGGACTCGGTAACGGCTATCTTGGACTCCTCGACGGTGATAACGCCGTCTGCGGTGACCTTATCCATAGCGTCAGCGATGAACTTGCCGACCTCCTCGTCGCCCGAGGAGATGGTGCCTATCCTTGCGATATCGGCGGAGCTTGTAACGGGCTTTGAATTCTTCTTGAGGCACTCAACAACGGTCTCGACCGCCTTTGCCATGCCCTTCTTGACTACCATCGGGTTAGCGCCTGCGGTGACATTCTTCATGCCCTCTCTGATTAGAGCCTGTGCAAGCAGGGTAGCGGTGGTGGTGCCGTCGCCGGCAACGTCGTTGGTCTTGGTGGAAACTTCCTTAACAAGCTGAGCGCCCATATTCTCAAAAGCGTCCTCAAGCTCTATTTCCTTGGCGATGGTAACGCCGTCGTTGGTGATGAGGGGTGCGCCGTATTTCTTATCGAGCACTACGTTTCTGCCCTTGGGGCCGAGAGTTATTTTAACCGTGTTGGCGAGCTTATCAACGCCTGCCTGGAGAGCCTTGCGGGCTTCTTCACCGTAAATGATCTGTTTTGCCATGATGAAATTCCTCCTTTAATTACTCGACTACTGCGAGAATATCGCTCTGACGAACGATGGTGTATTCTTCTTTGTTGAGCTTAACTTCGGTGCCGGAATACTTGCCGGTGATGACTTTGTCGCCGACCTTGACATACATTTCGACTTCCTTGCCGTCGACAACGCCGCCGGGACCGACCGCGATAACCTCAGCTATCTGGGGCTTCTCCTGTGAAGAAGCGGAAAGGATGATGCCGCTGCTTGTGGTCTCCTCGACCTCAACGGGCTTTACGACTACTCTGTCAGCTAAAGGTCTGATAGTCATAATTTATTACCTCCAAAATTAAAAATTACCAAATTAGCAGTCGCCGATCGCTCGGCGGATACTTAGCACTCATTAACCTTGAGTGCTAATTTGTATTGTAATCACTTTTGCTCAAAAAATCAAGTCCTTTTTCCAAAGTTTACAATATTGTAATATTTGGCTGCGAACGGGTGTATTATTCAGCGTAGCGGCTTTATCCGAAAACCTGTGTATCAATGTTTTGTTGACTTTAAAAATATTTATTGATATAATTGTCATAAAATAAGCTAAACAGGTGGATATCGTCATGAACATACTTGTTACTCTCGATTCCAATTATATCTATCCTCTGAGCGTGATGCTGCGCTCGCTCGCGGCAAACTGCCCCGGCAGCCGCATCGACCTCTATGTGGTCTATGCCTCGCTGACAGAGGACGACTTCTCCCGCATGGAGAGCGCCCTGGGCGGCAGCGACCACGAGGTGCACCGCATCAAGGTGGATGACGCGATATTCAGCGGCTTCCCCGTGCTCGACCGCATAAGCAAAGCGACCTACTACCGCCTGCTCATCGGTGAGATACTGCCGCAGGAGATCGACAGGGTGCTCTACCTTGACCCCGACATTGTCATCAACAGGAGCCTTGAGGAATTCTACAATCTTGACCTCAAGGGCAATATCCTTGCGGGCGCCACTCACCTCTTCGGCCTGCTGGGCAAGATAAATCTGCTGCGCCTCGGCATACACAAGCATACCGATATTTATATCAACGCCGGCGTGCTGCTCATCGACCTCAAGAAGTGGCGCGAAACCGTAACGCTCGGGCAGATACTGACCTATATCTCAAAGAAGCACCGCACTCTTTTCCTTGCGGATCAGGACGTTGTCAACGCGCTGTTTGCCGATCACACCCTCGCCGTCGACGAGCGGCTCTATAACCTCGACGAAAAGACCTTCCGCATATTCTCCGAACCCGCGGCGGGTCACAAGCGGATAGATATAGAGTGGGTGCGGGCGAACACCGCGATCATCCATTATAACGGAAAGCACAAACCATGGAAAGAAAAAGACTACGGCGGAGGGCTCGGTGAATTCTTTGAAAAATACAAAAGCCTTTGATACCGAAAGCGGAAGAAAAAAGCTGCTCCTTATACAGCGGATAGGCGCGATAGTCGTCTGCTCCGCTGCCCTGGGCGCATTTATATATTGTTATATAAGATACGGCAGAGAGCTTTACAGGCTCTTTTCCGACCCGGAGCAGATGAAAGCATTTCTCGCCGGCTTCAACGGCTTCGATAAATTGGCGTTTGTCGCCGTCAGAGCGTTTCAGACCGTTATCAAGATAATCCCCGCCGAGCCGCTCGAGATAGGCTCGGGTGTGCTCTACGGCACATGGGGCGGCCTGCTGCTCTGCTTCCTCGGCACCGAGATAGGCTCGCTCGTCATAATTCTGCTCACCAAGGTGTTCGGCAAACGGCTCGTCGAGCTTTTTGTGCCGATTGAGAAGATAAATTCGCTCAAATTCCTGCAAGACAAGCGCACAGTCTACCGCACTCTGTTTATAATATACCTCATCCCCGGCACGCCCAAGGACGTGCTCACCTATGTAGCGGGGCTGACGGATATCGACATGCGTAAATTCATGCTCATCACAAGCATCGCAAGGCTGCCCTCGATAATATCCTCCACCTGGTGCGGGAATCAGATAACCGGGCGCAACTTTGACCTTGCGATAATCATCTTTGCCATCACGGCGGCTTTGAGCCTCGTTTGCTCGTTTTTCTATAAGAAGCTCACGGGTGAAAAGGGCAATAAAGCCGACGGCGGCGAAGCCGGAAAGGATAATGATATTGAACACGGAAGCTCTGACGGCGAAGCCTGATAAGCTCGGCCGCTATGCCCCCGCGCTGTTCCTGCTCGCAGCCCTGCTGCCCGAATATGTCGCCCCCGTCTTCACCGCGGCGGTGTTTTTCATCGTGCTCAGGCGCAGGATAGCCGAGAGGAAGAAGCCCTCGTTCGGCGCAATAGGTATGGCTATACTTATTTATATGGCGTGGATGGTCGTCTGCTCGGTCTATTCGTCGTCATTCATATCGTCGTTTGCGAGCGTCGGGCTTTGGTGCCTGATGTTCACGGGCTATTACACCTTCACCGAGACGGTCAAAACACAGGAGCAGATAGAGCGGATATTCCTTTGCGGCGGTCTCTCAGCCGGCGCCGCGGGCGCAATAGGCGTGGCTCAGATGGTGGTATATCACCTGTGCCTGCGTACAGGCAGCAATATCCACAAGCTCTTTAACCCGTTTTGGCGTTTCCTTGACCTCGCGGTCGAGAAGCTCGTGGTATTCCTGCCCGACTTCATCTCGTCAAACATGGCGTCAAAGACATTCCATACATTCAGCACGAGGGCTTGCAGTACCTTCTCAAACCCGCTGTTTTTCGCCGCGTTCTGCGTGTCGATGCTGCCCTTTGCCGCGTATGTTTTCCTCTGCTCAAAGAGCGTCAAGCGTCAGATCATCGGCTTCGGCTGCTGCCTTGCCGCTATCGGCGGAGTTGCGCTCTCATATTCAAGAGGTCCATATCTTTTCGCCGTGATAGTCTTTGCGCTGCTCTTCCTCTACGGCGGCAAGAAGTGCCTGAAGCTCATCGCCCTCGGCGGCGTAGGCTTCTGCGCCATCGTGATATTTGCTGACGGCATATTCAAGCGTGTGCTGACCCTGATAAGCGGCAGAGATCTCTCGGTCAACACCCGAAAGAGCGTTTGGGACGCAGCCTTCAAGATGCTGCATGAGAGGCCGATATTCGGCTACGGCACGGGATTTGACAACGTGAGGCAGATCATGCACAATGTGTATAACGTCAAGCAGCCCCACGCTCATAATATATTCCTCGAGGCGTGGCTCGAGAACGGCGTGCTCGGCGCCCTGCTGCTCGCCGCAATATTCATTGTTTTCTTTATTAACGCTTTACGCCTTTACCGCCGAAAGGGGCGCACGCGCGACTACGCCGTCACGCTCTTCGCCTCGGTAACGGGCTTCCTCCTTTGCGGAATGACCGACTGCGTATTCTACGGCCTCAAGCCGCTGCAATACATGATGATGATCTTCGGCCTTTCGCAGGCGGTATTCTCACTCTATCTGTCAAAATCGGAGGCTGAAAATGAACATACTGTCAATAAGTGACGGCTCCGAGAGGAGCACCCACGCCTATCTGCCGTATATGGCGGAGGCTGCGGGGCAGGAAATGCTGCTGTGCAACCTTTGCATTGACGGCTGCTCGCTGGAGCAGCACTGGGATAATTGGCGCAAGGAGCTGCCGTGCTATGAATACGACATCTGCCTGCCGGGTGAGACCAACACGCGCACCGTCGATGAAGTCGCGCTGCACGAAGCGGTCGAGGATGAGGAATGGGACGTCATAACCCTCAGGCAATCACGCTCGTTGAGCGGAGTTGAGGAGAGCTACCTCCCCTATCTCGCCGAGCTTGCGGAATACTGCCGCATGATGCAGCCGAAGGCAAAAATAATGCTGATACAGCCGTGGACATATGACTCCGACAGCGCCGACCCGTCGTTCAGACGGCTCTACGGCGGCGATCAAAACGAAATGTATCGGGCGCTGACCGAATCCTGCGCCAAAGCGGCGATAGAATCCGATATCGACATCATCGTGCCGATAGGCAAGGCATTCCAGATAGCCCGCCAGACCCCCGCCGGCAGCAGGCTGACCTGCGACGGCTACGACGGCAACGAGCTCGGCTGCTACCTCGCCGGCGCCTGCCTCTATGAAGCGGCGTTCGGCAAAAGCGTCACCGAGAACGGCTTCACCCTCCCCGCCCCGCTCAACGAGACAGTGCCGCTGCTGAAGCTCTGCGCCCAAATGGCAGCCGAAAAAGGCATAATAAGATAAAAACGCTCCGTATGATCCGCCGAGATCATACGGAGTTTTTGCGTTTGTATGAATTTTTGTGATAACATCGCGGCTGGTATTGCTGAACAGCCGAGAGACGACCGAGACGTGCCGCGTAATAATTGCAAATGCAAAATCAACATCGTAGGGGCGAACACAGTTCGCCCCTACCGTTGCAAAACCGACATTGCAGTGCAGCTCTCGGAGCGCCGTCCCCTTTGATATGCGCTAAAAAATTGCACTTTCTCTTGATTCCATTTTGTAAATGGTAACTTTACTTCAGCGCTCCGATCTCAGCAGCGCATAGTAACAGGCGTCGCAAATGCCCTGATTATTCCGATCGGCACTCCGCAGAGTGCCCTCGTATTTCATGCCGCATTTCTGCATCACCTTGCCCGAATTCGGGTTCATCGGGTCATGCCTTGATTCGACACGATTCACTTCGACCGTGTCAAACATAAAGTCCATGACCGCTTTCAGCGCCTCGGACATGATCCCCCTGCGCCACCATGCTCTGCCTAAGCAATAGCCGATATGCACCATGGAGATATCCTCGTTCATATGGACAACGCTGATGTCGCCTATCGGCTCGTTGCCGTTAGCCTTGAGCACGATCGCCCACTGATAATATTTCTCATCGGAATATTCTTTCAGCCAATTCTCGATTATACCCCGGCTCACCTCAACACTCGAATGCGGCTGCCATGTCAGAAATTTTGTGACCTCGCTGTCGGACGCCCAATTCTTATACATCGCGTCGGCGTCCTCGATTTTATACCGTCTGAGTATCAGTCTGTCCGTTTCAATTCTTTGAGTTCCGCAATGCTTCATTTTCGGTTGTCTCCTTTTCTGATCATGTGCTCACGTTGATACCGTTGGCAACGGCATATTCATACGCCGCCGAATCCTTTGAGCACTTAACGGTCACGCCGTCGCAGCCGTCGAAAGCTCCGTCGCCTATTGAAGTAACGCTGTCGGGTATCGTGACGGTTTTGAGCGAGGAGCAGCCGTAAAATGCGTCGTCGCCGAGAGATGTTACTCCGCTCGGGATATTGACCGAGCCAAGCGAAGAACAGCCGTAGAATGCGCCCGCCCCGACGCTCTCAAGAGTTGACGGGAGCGAAACACAGGTCAATGCGGTGCAGTCGGCGAACGCCTCCTGCCCTATCTTTTTAACTCCGACGGGCAGGCTGACGGATATGAGCGAGGTGTTGCCCGAGAATGCTCCGCTGCCTATCGAGGTGACGGATGACGAGCCTATCTTTGACGGAACGGTAACGCTGCCGCCGCTGCCCTTATACTCGGTCAGCACTCCGCCCGATACGACATAATCATCCTCCGGCGGCACAGTCGCGGGCGGCTCGGTATGCTTAACCGTCGTTGCGGTCACGGCTTTTTCAGTCGTAGTCGGCGCAGAGGTAGTTGTCGTCTTTTGCTTGCGGGTGGTAGTCGGCCGGCTCGTGCGCTCGTTGCGCGGAGCGGTGCGTGACTGTGCAAAAGTTTCGCTCGGTGCCTCGGCAGCCGCCGTCGGTCGAACGGTCGAAGGAATTCTCACAGCCGTCACGGGTATTGTGGCCGTCACGGTGCTGCCGTCCGAAACAGAAAAAGAAATCACCGTTTCATCGGCTTCGGTAACGGCGAATTCGCCCAATGTTGCGTATTCTTCGGTGTAGATATTCTGAGCGGCCGTCGGCTCGGGGCGATTCTCGACATAGGTTTTTATCCCGACGGCGCCGCCTGCCGTAACAGCCGCAGCAGTCGCCACGGCAACAACCTTGCCGACCACGGCCGCCGCTCCTATTCCCGCGCCCGCGCTTATCGCCGAGCCGGCAGCGCCCGCCGTGACCGCAGCGGGCAGAGCGACTGCGGCAACGCCCGCAGCCTGAGCCTCGGCGGCAACAGCAGAGCCTGTGACGGCCTTGACGGCGGCGGGGGCGGAGCTTCTGCCCGCCTTGTAAGCAAGCAAAGCGGCAACAGCAGGCACAACGGCAACGCCGTAAAACCTCTTGCCCTCCGAGCTGCGCTTATACTTGCGTTCGAGAGTTCTCCTGCCGTAATGCAGGCGGCTCTTGACCGTGCCCTCGGATATGCCGAGCAGCGCCGCTATCTCAGCAACGCTGTACTTCTCATAATAGAATAAATTTACGCAGACACGCTGCTTCTCCGGCAGCGAGGACAGTATCTCGTCGAGCGTGCGCCGCAATTCCTCATTGCCCGCTATATCAACAGTGAGGTCGCTGCCCTCAACATCGTCGTAGCTGCCGCCGATATAGACGGTGGAGAATATGTGCTTGCCGTTGTCACGCAGATAATTCCTGCATTCGTTGATTACTATCTTTTTAAGCCATTTCTCGAAGCTCTCGGGGTGCTCCAGCTCGCCGATATGGGCGAAGGCCTTCATATATGAGATTTGGAGGGCGTCGGCAATATCCTCCTGCGAGGTCAGCACGAGAGTCGCCGTGTAATACGCCGTCTCGACCGTCGCAGCATACAGCTCGTCAAAGGCCTTTTGCTCGCCCGAGGCAGCCCTGAGCGCAAGCCTGCCTGTCTCCTCGGCTTTTGTCGGCATATTACCCCTCCCTTTTCGGTCAATTTCTCTGTAAATATAACATAAGCCGCCGTTTTTGTCAATTTAAACGGATGAAAATAAAAATTTTGAGGTTTCAAAAATTATTTTGAACTTTTTTATAAAAAACCGTGTCATTTACATTACATTATATTTGTTTTGGCATACGCCGCCGAATTTAGAGCCGTGACGGAGGAATTCTCGGTTGAATTCCGGCAAGAACCCCCTCAGTCCTACGGACAGCTCCCTCAAGAGGGAGTCTAAGAGACAGGCAACAGTTTTATAAACCAATCAATCAGTATTCAAACGACAATTTGATAAGTCAATCCCTCAGTCAGCCTGACGGCTGACAGCTCCCTTTACACAAGGGAGCCTTTAAAGTGCGTAATTTATGGAGCATATAGGCAATTTTAGCTCTTGTTGTTGGTGAAAATCAATCATCCGTCACGGAGTGACTGAGGATTGTCCGGCAGATGTTTAAGTCAGAATCCTGCTGAATATATAACGAAACAACTGAAATTCAATCGTAGGGGATGACGTCCTCGGCATCCCGCGAAATAATTGCAATTCAGCGATAACAATATCGCCGAATACCGCGAAAAAAGTATTGTAATAAGCGGCGGCGCAGTGTATAATATATAATGTAATTTAATGTCTGAAATAAGGAGAAGTCATGTTTGTAGATATTGCAAAAATCAAGATAAAGGCGGGCAACGGCGGCAACGGCGCCGTGAGCTTCCGCAGAGAGAAATATGTCGCTGCGGGCGGCCCCGACGGCGGCGACGGCGGCAGAGGCGGCAACATAGTCTTTGAGGTGGACGACAACCTCTCCACGCTCGCCGACTTCCGCTACAAGAGAAAATACACCGCCCCCAACGGCGAAGACGGCTCCGGCGGGCGCAAAAACGGCAGACGGGGCGAGGATCTGATAATCAAAGTGCCCAGGGGCACTATAATCCGTGAGGTCGAGAGCGGCGCGGTTATGGCGGATATGTCCGACGGCAAACCTTTTATCGCCGCAAAGGGCGGCAACGGCGGCTGGGGCAACCCTCACTTCGCCACCCCGACCCGTCAGGTGCCCCGCTTCGCAAAGAACGGCATCCCCGGCGAGGAGTGGGAGGTTAGCCTTGAGCTGAAGCTGCTTGCCGACGTCGGCCTGCTCGGCTTCCCCAATGTCGGCAAATCGACCCTTGTTTCGGTCGTCAGCCAGGCGAAGCCCGTTATAGCGAATTATCATTTCACCACTCTCACCCCAGTGCTCGGCGTTGTATCGCTCGGCGAGGGCAGCTCCTTTGTAATGGCGGATATCCCCGGTCTTATCGAGGGTGCGGGCGACGGCGTTGGTCTCGGTCACGAATTTCTGCGCCATGTCGACCGCTGCCGCCTGCTCGTGCATATTCTTGACGCCGCGGGCAGCGAGGGCAGAGATCCGATAGAGGATTTCGAGATAATCAACCGCGAGCTTGAAAAATTCGACCCAGAGCTTGCAAAGCGCCCGCAGATAGTTGTCGCCAACAAGGTCGACCTTGCCGACGACGAGCAGCTCGAGAGGCTTCGCAGCTACTTTACGGACAAGGGCTACGAATACCACACGATGTGCGCCCCGATATGCGAGGGCACCTCGGAGCTTGTCAGCGCAATATGGAACAGGCTCTCCACCCTGCCGCCAATCAAGCGCTACGAGACCGAATCCATCCCGCTCGAGATGTTTGAGAAGCAGAACGACAAGGGCTTCACCATCAGAGTTGAGGACGGCGTTTACTTCGTGGAGGCTCCGTGGCTGCTGAAAATTTTGCAGCGCACCGACCTTGACGACTACGAATCGCTCCAATACTTCCAGAGAGTACTCACCTCGAGCGGCATAATCGACGCTTTGAGAGAGCGCGGCATCAACGAGGGCGACACGGTCTCTATATATGAGCTTGAATTTGACTTCGTCAACTGACGGGAGGTATGGATTTGAATCTGTTGCTTGAAAAGCCCGCCGATGTCTCGGCGCTCAGCCCGTTGACCCTCGCCTTCGTCGGCGACTCCGTCTTTGACCTGCTCGTACGCAGCGAGCTTGTCTGCGAGGCGAACCGCCCGGTGGACACGCTCCACAAAACCGCGGCACGCATCGTCTGCGCCTCCGCCCAGGCGGGCGGCATAAGGCGCATCCTCCCGCTGCTGACCGAGGATGAGGAAGCTGTATTCAAAAGAGGCAGGAACGCCCACACGGGCGGCATACCCAAAAATCAGTCGAGCGCCGATTATCACTACGCAACGGGGCTTGAGAGCCTCTTCGGCTGGCTTTACCTCAAGGGCATGACGGACAGGATCAACGAGCTTTATTCCGAGCTGCGCCGCAGCGACGGTTGATTTTCGGAGGGAAACGATGAATCTCAATAAAAAAAGCGCTCTTCAACTGATCAAAAATAATATAATGTGGGTCATCGGCTGCTCGCTCTACTCGATAGGCGTTTGCTGCTTCGCCGTACCGAATTCCATTGCTCAAAGCGGCTTCACGGGCATAGCGGTGATAGTCAATCACCTGTTTTCGCTGCCCGTAGGTATAGTGAACCTTGCGCTGAATATCCCAATGCTGATACTCATGTGGATATTCCTCGGCAGGCAGCTCGTGGCTCGCACGCTCTGGGTCACGGTGATACTCTCGACGGCGCTCGATGTCTTCGGCGCGATCATGCCGACCTACACGGGCGACACGCTCCTCGCTTCGCTCTTCTGCGGAATTCTCGAGGGCGCGGGGCTGGGGCTGATAACGATAACCGGCGCTACCAGCGGCGGCACGGATATCGTGGCAAGGCTCATCCACAAGAAATGGAAATTCATCACGATAGGCAAGGTCGTGCTCGTTGCGGACGCCCTCGTCATAATCTCCAACATGATAGTTTTCCGCAGTATAGAGAGCGGCCTTTACGCCATAATCACGATATTTGCAAGCACCCGTCTGATCGACTCGATGGTCTACGGCACGGGCAACGGCAAAATGCTGATGATAATCACCGAGAAGCCCGAAGAAATCTCAAAGGCTATAATCACCTCGTCGCACAGGGGCGTTTCGATAGTGCCGGTAGTCGGCGCATACACGGGCGAGAATAAAAATATGCTCATCTGCGTTGCCCGCAGGCACGAGATACCCGGCATAATCCGCACCGCAAAGGCGATAGACCACAAGACGTTTATCATCGTCAGTGAGGCGAACGAGATCCTCGGCGAGGGATTCAATCAGGCGATATAATAAAAAACAGGAGTGTGTATTATGAAAAAAATCCTATGCGCTTTCATTGCGGCGGCTCTGCTGATTCTCAGCGGGTGCGGCTCATCCTCCCCCGTCACCTACGGCAGATATGTCGACACCGAGGCCGAGGCTATGGGCAGGCAGATAATCCTGCGCGAGGACGGCAACTGCTCATTCAGGTATTCGGCGCTCTACAGCCTCTCCTTCAGGGGCACATATGAGGTCGGCGACGGCACGCTCACCATCACAAACAGCGAGGGCAAGCACTATGTTTTCACCGTCAAGGACGATACGCTCATTTACAAGGCGGACTCCTCCGACAGCCTCGACCTTGAGGAAACCGACGAGCCGCTGAAGGACGGCACGGTATTCGAGCTTCGCAACGCAATAAAATCTTGACAAGCGGCACGGTTTTGATATATAATAATTAAGTTAATACACATAAAGACATAAAGCGAGGTTTTCTAAATGTCCGGCCATTCAAAATGGAGCACTATTAAGCGCAAAAAAGAAAAAACCGATAATCAGAGAGCCAAGATCTTCACCAAGATCGGCCGTGAGATAGCGGTCGTCGTCCGCGAGGGCGGCCCCGATCCCGCGTCAAACTCAAAGCTCAAGGACGTTATCGCCAAGGCTAAGGCCAACAACGTCCCCAACGACAATATCGACAGGATAATCAAAAAGGCTGCCGGCGAAGCAGGCGGCGCCGATTATGAAGAGATAGTCTACGAGGGCTACGGCCCCTCGGGCATCGCAGTTATCGTTGAGACTCTTACCGATAACCGCAACAGGACAGCCGGCGACGTTCGCCATTACTTTGACAAATACGGCGGAAACATGGGCCAGAGCGGCTGCGTTTCGTTCATGTTCTCAAAGCAGGGCGTTATCGTTATCGAGCAAGAGGGCGTTGATGAGGATAAGCTCATGGAGGATGCTCTCGAGGCCGGCGCTACCGACTTTCTGACCGACGACGGCGTGTTTGAAATAAGGACCGAGCCCAACGACTGCGGCGCAGTCCGTGACGACCTCGAAGCCAAGGGCTATTCCTTTGTCTCCGCCGAGGTTGAGTATATTCCCTCGACCTACACCGCTCTCACTGACCCCGACGACATCAAGAACATGGAAAAGATGCTCGAAATGTTTGAGGATAATGACGACGTGCAGGCTGTTTGGCACAATTGGGAGAACGCCGACGACGCAGAATAACACTACAGCCGCCGCACTCAAACGGCGGCTTTCCTGCACCCTGCCGACTCTCGGCAAGGGGCATAACATCTAAAGAAAGGGAGGATTACGATGCTGGTTTCAACCAAGGGCAGATACGCCCTGCGGGTCATGCTTGAGCTTGCCCTGAGCAAGGACGGCGAATACAAGAGGCTCGACTCCATCGCAAAGTCGCAGAATATATCGGAGAAATACCTTGAAAGCATCGTCAGCATCCTTGTCAAGGCAAATATCGTTGAGGGCATGAGAGGCCGCGGCGGCGGATACCGCCTGACCCGCAAGCCCGAGGAATACTCCGTCGGCGAAATTCTGCGGCTTACCGAGGGCTCGCTTGCGCCCGTCTCCTGCCTCGACTGCAAGCCGAATAAATGCGAGCGGGCGGCGCAATGCCTCACCCTGCCCATGTGGGAGAAGCTCGACAACCTCATCTGCGGCTACCTCGACAGCATCTCTATTGCCGACCTCATCGACCCCTCGGCGGTCGGCGACTACGAAATCTGAATCAAATTTATCCCGACTCGCGCGGCCGAAAAGACCGCGCGGGTCGATTTTTTAAAGAATTTTCAAAAAAGTTCAAAAACCTATTGACAAAGTAGGAATATTGTGATACGATAATCCCATCAAATAGATATGTTTATGGAGGTTGTCAATTATGAAAGAAAAAGTTTATTCATCAATACAGGATCTTATAGGCGGCACTCCCCTGCTGGAGCTGAGGAATACAGAGCAAAAAGAGCAGCTTGGCGCAAGAGTGCTCGCAAAGCTCGAGTACTTCAATCCCGCAGGCTCGGTCAAGGACAGAGTCGCAAAGGCAATGCTTGACGACGCCGAGTCAAAGGGTCTGCTGACCAAGGATTCAGTCATAATCGAGCCGACGAGCGGCAACACCGGCATAGGCCTCGCAAGCGTTGCGGCGGCAAAGGGCTATAAGGTAATAATCGTAATGCCCGAAACGATGTCCGTCGAGCGCAGACAGCTTATGAAGGCTTACGGCGCGGAGCTTGTGCTCACCGAGGGCGCAAAGGGCATGAAGGGCGCTATCGCCAAGGCCAAGGAGCTGGCGGAGGCGACCCCCGGCAGCTTCATCCCCGGCCAGTTCACAAACCCCGCCAACCCCGACATTCACCGCAAGACTACGGGCGTTGAGATCTGGGAGGACACCGCAGGCAAGGTCGATATCTTTGTCGCAGGTGTCGGCACCGGCGGCACCGTCACGGGCGTCGGCGAATACCTCAAGTCAAAGAATCCCAACGTCAAGGTCGTTGCCGTTGAGCCGTCAGGCTCACCCGTCCTCTCGACCGGCATTGCGGGCGCTCATAAGATCCAGGGCATAGGCGCAGGCTTCGTGCCCGATATTCTCAACACTTCCGTATACGACGAGATAATCACCGTCACCAACGAGGACGCTTTCGCCACCGGCAAGATGATAGGCAGGACTGAGGGCGTGCTTGTAGGCATCAGCTCGGGCGCAGCGGTATTCGCCGCAATGCAGCTCGCAAAGAGAGAAGAGAATAAGGGCAAGACGATAGTCGTGCTGCTCCCCGACACGGGCGACAGATATCTGACAACCCCGATGTTCGCCGATTAACAGAGGAAATAGAAGAAAATACGAAAGGAAGATCAAGATGACTATATATGCTGACAACGCCGCAACGACCAAAATGTGTCGCGAAGCGATAGAGGCAATGCTCCCATATATGGATAAGATCTACGGCAACCCCTCGAGCCTACATTCCGTCGGGCTTGAGGCTGCCCACGCTCTTGCGGGGGCGAGGGAGACCGTAGCCGAATGTCTCGGCTGCTCGGCGAATGAGATCACATTCACATCAGGCGGCAGCGAGGCGGATAATCAGGCGCTCATCTCCGCAGCGGAGCTCGGCGCAAAAAAAGGCAAGAAGCACATCATCTCCACGGCGTTTGAGCATCACGCGATCCTGCACACGCTCAAAAAGCTGGAAAGCCGCGGCTTTGAAGTAGAGCTGCTGCCCGTGGGCGAAACGGGTACAGTCACCGCCGCTCAGGTCGCCTCCGCTATCAGGGACGACACCTGCCTTGTCTCCGTAATGTATGCAAATAACGAGATAGGCTCGGTCATGCCGATAAGCGAAATAGGCGCCGTCTGCCGTGAGAAGGGCGTGCTCTTCCACACCGACGCCGTCCAGGCGGCAGGTCACCTGCACATCAACGTCAGGGAGCAGAATATTGATATGCTCTCCCTCTCGGCGCATAAATTTCACGGTCCCAAGGGCACTGGCGTGCTATATGCCCGCAAGGGCATCCGCCTGACGAATATCATCGAGGGCGGCGCTCAGGAGCGGGGCAAGCGTGCCGGCACGGAGAATGTGCCCGCAATAGTCGGCATGGCGGCCGCGCTTAAAAAAGCCTGCGAAGAGCTTGACGACAGAGCCGCAAAGACTGCGGCGGTCAGGGATAAACTCATCTCGGAGCTGTCAAAGATACCGCATTCGGCGCTCAACGGCGACCCCGTCAACCGACTGCCCGGCAACGTCAGCTTCTGCTTTGAGGGCATAGAGGGCGAGAGCTTGCTGCTCCTGCTCGACGCAAACGGCATCTGCGCCTCCTCCGGCTCGGCGTGCACCTCGGGCTCGCTTGACCCGAGCCATGTGCTCCTCGCCATAGGCAGGCCGCATGAAGTGGCTCACGGCTCGCTGCGCCTCTCGCTCAGCGAGGATAACACTCTTGAGGAAGCCGATTTCATCGTCAAATGCGTAAAAGAAGCGGTCGAAAGGCTCAGAAACATGTCTCCGCTGTGGAATGAAAAGCTCAGCGGCGAGAGAAAATTTATATTGGAATAAGGAGATATTATGGCTCTTTACAGTGAAAAAGTAATGGATCACTTCTATCATCCCCGCAATGTGGGCGTGATAGAGAACGCCGACGGCATAGGCGAGGTCGGCAACCCCAAGTGCGGCGATATAATGAAGATGTACCTTAAGATAGACGACGGCGTTATCATCGACGTCAAGTTTGAGACTTTCGGCTGCGGCAGCGCCATCGCCTCTTCCTCCATGGCCACCGAAATGATCAAGGGCAAATCCATCCACGAGGCCATGGCGCTGACCAACAAGGCCGTGGCGGAGGCGCTGGACGGTCTGCCCGCCCACAAGCTCCACTGCTCCGTTCTGGCAGAGGAAGCCATCAAGAAGGCACTCCAGGACTATTTCGACCGCAAAGGCATTCCCTACGACGAGAAGGATTTCCCCGCCTGCGAACACTGCGCCCACTGCGAGAGCGTATGATCGTATCCACAAAGGGGCGTTATGCTCTGCGGGTGATGGTCTGTTTCGCCCAGCGGGGCGGGAACGAGTACATTCCCCTGAAGGAGATCGCGGAGTCCGAGGGCATTTCCCAGAAATATCTGGAATCCATTATGACGACCCTGTCCAAGGCCGGGTTTGTGGACGCCGTTCACGGCAAAGGCGGCGGCTACCGCCTGAACCGTCCCCCGGAGGAATACACCATCGGCAGCATTCTCAAGCTGACGGAAGGGAGCTTAAGCGCGGTGTCCTGCACCTCCATGGGCGCGTCGGCCTGCTCCCGGACGGAGTGCTGTCAGGCCAAGCCCATGTGGGACAAGCTGGACAGGATGATCGACGGGTTCTTTGAGGGGATCACCCTTGCAGACCTGCTTCACGACAGCGTAACGGCATAAAAGAAACCGGCATGACGAAAATCATGCCGGTTTTTGCCGCAAAATGGATAGTTACATCTGGAAAATGTTCCCCAGGACTGCGCCGTTGTTCTCCGGCTCCCGGGGGCGGAGGGAATCGTAGGCCAGCGCGTAGGTGACCTCCACCCGGTTGCGCAGGAAATAGAAAATGACAAAGGTCACTGCCAGATACACGCCGAAGAACAGGAAATAGGCGACCGTGTCGGAGAAAGGCAGGGTGACCCCCAGATCTGGCAGGAGCTGGTCGCCGTAGCCGATTGCGGCGGATACCAGCATGGCGGCGTAGTACCACCACATACTCAAATCCAGCCGGAACAGATTCCAACGGTTGCCCTTCGTCATCACCCGGCTGTCCCGCAGAGCTGCCAGCGCGCCGGTGGCGGGGCGATCGATGATGAGATAATTCGCCATGCGGTACCGGTAAAACACCGGCGCGGCAAGGACGAGGAACAGAACGCCGAAAATCACCATGACAGGCGCGGTGGCATCCATAAGCTGCGCGTAGGTGGCGTCGTCCAGCAGAATGCCGGAGGTGCCTGCGTTTTTGACAAGGGGCATCAGAATGTCCACCACCGAATTGGAAAGGGGCGTCATCATGTAGATCATGCTGGCGACGTACAGGCTTGCCATGGCCACGCCGCCGAAGATCAGCCCCTTCAGCAGCGTACAGCGCAGCAGCACCCAGAACCGGTCAAAGCCCAGCCGCATCCCGTTGGGGGAAGCGTACTGCCCCCGGGCAATGCGGAGCATGGTGGCAAGGTACCCCAGCGTCAGGCACATGAGAAAAACCGCCTGCACGATGGGCAGCAGCATTTGGGCAGTGGTCAGAGCGGAGCGGACGCCCATGCTTCCAAGGCCGCCGGTCTTGGCGATCTGCTGACTCAGAATGTAACTGACAACAGTCGCCACCGCCGACACGGCAATGGTAATCAGGGAAAAATACAAAATAATTTTCTGTCCTTCCCGGGCGTTGGCGAGCCGCCCGGCGGAAAAATTCTTCAGCTGGCGGGTGTTTCGGATATCCATGAATACGTCTCCGTTTCAAAACTGGCTTTAGCATCAGTTGACAAGGGGACACATGGTTTTCCCGGCCCCAAACGGCGTCCGGCTGTGTTATCCTCGCCCGCCTGCCTCGTCTGCCTTGCCAGCCTCCGTTTATGCTCCGGGAAAACTCGAAGACCCGTCGGGCGCTCTGGCGCGTCGATGGCAAGGCAGAGGACGTAGGCTTGCCGGCGCAAGTCAAGGACGATAACACAGCCAGCGGCGTGCCCGGGCATGTGTCCCCTTGTCAGCTGATGCTATGATTGTTATAAACGAAATTCGGAAAAATAGCAAATGAAATTTTTGTAACAGTGGAAAAACGGGGAAAGGTATGGTATAATCCGTTCAACCACAGGAAAGAACGGAGGGCAACTATGGAGCTTGGAGAAAAACTGCGCTTGACGCGGCTGGAAGCGGGATTGTCCCAGCGGGCGCTCTGCGGGGACGAGATCACCCGGAATATGCTCTCCCGCATTGAGAACGGCGCCGCCCGGCCGTCCATGAAAACGTTGGGCTGTCTTGCTGCGCGGCTGGGCAAGCCCGTGAGTTATTTTCTGGAAGAAGATACCGTTTGTTCGCCTAATCAGGAGATCATAACCGCTGTCCGGCAGCTGTTTGACGGGAAAGATTACGCCGGGGCAATGCGGGCGCTGGCGCAGTACCGCGCCCCGGATGAAATTTACGACCGGGAGCGGCAGCTGCTGGAAATCCTCGTCCGGCTCCACCTCGCCGAAGAAGCCATCGGAGATGGGCGGGAGCCATACGCTCTGGAACTTTTGGAAGCCGTCGCCGCTCTGGGGAAGGATGCGGCCTATTACTCCGAAGACTTGGAGCAACGCAGATGTCTGCTCCTTGGCCGCATTCCGGGGCAGGTCGTTAATTTGCCCGGTCTGGACGAGGCGCTGACTGTGCAGGCCACGTCGGCACTCGCCGGGGGAGACGTCCAACGCGCCGCCCACCTTCTGGATGGGGCGGAAGACCGCACCGCCCCCTGCTGGAACATCCTCCGGGGGAAATGCCACATGGCGCTGGAAGAATTCCCGGAAGCGGCAAAATGCTTTCTCGCCGCCGAGGGGGAGTACAACGTCCTCCGGGAGCTGGAGATCTGCTACCGGGAAATGGGCGATTACAAAAACGCCTACATTTATGCCTGCCGTCAGAAGGACGCGCAATAACGAAAAAACGCCGTGCCGCTGAGGAAATTCCTTGCGGCACGGCCTTTTCAATGATTTTACGCTTTTTCCATGACCCAGAGGTTCCGGATCTGTCCCTCGATCTGCTCGTAGCTCCACAGCTTTTCGGAATTGACCACGCTGTTGGGGTCATTGACCTGAAATTCGCCGTCCTTCACGCCCCTGTCTCTTATACACATCTGACGCTGCCGACGACTTAATAGGTGTAGATC
>ERZ1027089.527-NODE-527-length-18867-cov-5.073783_pt1 | contig 18867 bp, 15 predicted proteins | sample MGYA00519412_ERZ1027089 | MGnify/ENA primary metagenome ERZ1027089 (study PRJEB26926, sample SAMN06164433) | human gut metagenome | biome: ENVO:00009003; feature: ENVO:2100002; material: ENVO:00002003 | host: Homo sapiens | place: USA | collected 2012 ... | reverse complement strand
GGCTCGGAGATGTGTATAAGAGACAGTGATGAAGGATGGCGCAGTCGCGTGCGAGCGTCGCGGGGTTGCAGGAGACATAGACGATACGGGCGGGACGCTTGTCGGTGGCGGCGAGCACGCGGGAGAGCGCCAGGGCGCCTTCGCGCGGCGGGTCGATGAGGACGCGGTCGATGCCGCCCATCTTCTTCCAGAGGGCCTCCCAGTCCTGGTCGCACCACGTGAAGAGGTTGCGGGCCACGAAGTCGGTCTTCTCGGCGAGGCCGTTGTCGGCGGCGCCCTGACGGGCGCGGGCGACGAGCGCGTCGGAGCCCTCGATGCCGGTCACGTGCGAAGCGCACGTGGCGAGCGGGAGCGTGAAGTTGCCCAGACCGCAGAAGAAGTCGGCGACCTTGTGCTCGGGTTCCACGCCGAGCAGGCGAACGGCGCGGCTCACCATGGTCTCGTTGAGCTCATGGTTGACCTGCGTGAAGTCGGTCGGCTTGAAGTTGATGCGAACGCCGAACTCGGGAAGCTGGAGGCCGAGCGGGTGAGCATGGCACAGCAGATCGCAGCAAAGGAAGAAAAACTGCAGAACGAACTGAACGAGCTGTAAAGGAGAACCAATGTCTGATTTTGCATATCCGCTGCACGAAGAATGCGGCGTTTTCGGCATTTACGACCGTGCCGGTACCGAGGATGTGGCCGCTGCGGCCTACTCGGCTCTGTATGCCCTGCAGCACCGTGGTCAGGAGAGCTGCGGCATCGCCGTGAACGATGATGGCGTGATCAACGGCCACCGCGACCTCGGCCTTGTGAACGAGGTGTTCACCCCGGCGGTGCTGGCAAGTCTGGCAAACCCCAATGCGCACATGGCTACCGGTCACGTGCGCTACGCCACGGCAGGCAGCCGTGTGCGCGCCAATGCACAACCCATGATCGTGCGCCATGGCCGCGGCACCATGGCACTGTGCCACAACGGCAACCTGACCAACGCCATCGAGCTGCGCCGCCAGCTGGAAAACGAGGGTGCCATCTTCCACGGCTCCTCCGATACCGAGGTGATCTGCTACCTGATCACCCGCAACCGCCTGCGCATGGGCAGCATCGAGACCGCCATCAGCAAGACGATGGACGTGCTGGAAGGTGCCTACAGTTTGGTGATCATGTCGGCCACCAAACTCATTGCAGTGCGTGACCCCCGCGGCTACCGGCCCCTGTGCATCGGCACCCTGCCCGGCGGCGGCTACGTGTTTGCCAGCGAGAGCTGTGCACTGGATGCCGCCGGTGCCACCCTGCTGCGGGATGTGGAGCCCGGCGAGATCGTGGTGGCAGACGCAAAAACCGGTGAGCTGCGCAGCATCAAGGATCACTGCGGTCGGCCGGACACCCAGATGTGCGTGTTCGAGTTCATTTATTTCTCCCGTCCGGACAGCATCATCGAGGGCAGCTCGGTGCACGAGGCCCGCAAGCAGGCTGGCCGGTTCCTTGCACAGGAACACCCCGTGGAAGCGGACGTGGTCATCGGCGTGCCGGATTCCGGTCTGGATGCAGCGCTCGGCTACTCGCAGGAGAGCGGCATCCCCTATGGCATCGGCTTTATTAAGAATAAGTACATCGGCCGCACCTTCATTCAGGGCAGCCAGAAGCAGCGCGAGAACAGCGTGCGCATCAAGCTGAACGTCGTTTCCAGCACGGTCAAGGGCAAGCGGGTGGTGCTGGTGGATGACTCCATCGTGCGCGGCACCACATCTGCCCGCATCATCAAGCTGCTGCGGGATGCCGGTGCCACCGAGGTGCACTTTATGGTGTCGGCACCGCCGTTCAAGTACCCCTGCTACTTCGGCACTGACATCCCGGATCAGAAACTGCTGGTGGCCACCGGCCGCACGGTCGAGCAGATCAATGAAGTGATTGGGGCCGATACGCTGGGCTACCTTTCCACTGAGCATGTTGTCCAGCTTGCAAAGAACGCAAAATGCGGATTCTGCACCGCCTGCTTTACCGGCGAATATGCCGTGAAGCCGGACGAGGTGCTTTCCACCGATATTCACGAACGCCACCTGAACGACCGTCCCAAGGACGAGAAAAAGTTAGGAGAGTAAGACCATGGAAAAAAGCTATTCTGAAAGCTATGCAGCCGCCGGTGTGGATATCACCGCCGGTTATCGCTCTGTTGAACTGATGAAGCAGTATGTGGCCCGCACCATGAACGAGCATTGCATTGGCGGTCTGGGCGGCTTTGGTGGCCTGTTTGAGCTGGACTGCACCGGCTACAAGCACCCGGTGCTGATCTCCGGCACCGACGGCGTGGGCACCAAGCTGAAAATTGCCATGATCATGGACAAGCACGATACCATCGGCATCGACTGCGTGGCTATGTGCGTGAACGATGTCATCTGCGCCGGTGCAAAGCCGCTGGTGTTCCTGGATTACATCGCCTGCGGCCGCAACATTCCCGAGAAGATCGCCGAGATCGTCAAGGGCGTGGCCGAGGGCTGCGTGCAGGCCGACTGCTCTCTGGTGGGCGGCGAGACTGCCGAGCACCCGGGCATGATGCCGGAGGAGGAGTACGATCTGGCCGGCTTCACCGTGGGCGTTGTGGATAAGGAAAAGATCCTCAGCAACGAGACCATGGTAGCCGGTGATGTGATCATCGCCCTGCCTTCCACCGGTGTACACTCCAACGGTTTCTCGCTGGTGCGCAAGATCTTTGACATTGACGCAAACCCCGATGTGCTGCACACTGCCCCTGCAGAGCTGGGCGGCAAGACGCTGGGCGAGGCCCTGCTGGCTCCCACCAAGATCTACGTCAAGCCTGTGCTCAAGGTGCTGGAAGAGGTGGATGTGAAGGGCATTTCCCACATCACCGGCGGCGGCTTCTACGAGAACATTCCCCGCAGCCTGAAAAAGGGCTGCTGCGCACGCATCAACAAGGCAGATGTCCGCACCCCGGCTCTGTTCCAGCTGATGCAGAAGACCGGCAATATCTCCGAGCACGATATGTTCAACACCTTCAACATGGGCGTTGGCATGGTGCTCACCGTCCCCGCAGAGCAGGCCGACAAGGCGCTGGAGATCCTGCACGCAAACGGTGAGCCGGAAGCTTACCGTCTGGGCGTCATTGCAGAAGGCGAGGGCGTGGAGCTGTGCTGAACATTGCAGTTTTAGTCTCCGGCGGCGGCACCAACCTGCAGGCTCTGCTGGACAGCGAAGCCCGGGGAGAGAACCCCAACGGCAGGATCACCCTTGTGGTGGCCTCCAAGCCCGGTGTCTATGCGCTGGAACGGGCCGCAAAGGCCGGTGTGGAAGGCTGCGTGGTGCGCCGCAAGGATTACGCCAGTAGTGAGGATTTTGACGCTGCTCTGCTGAAAACGTTGAAAGACCACAACATCGATCTGGTGGTGCTGGCAGGCTTTCTGTCCGTGCTGGGGCCCAGTGTCATTGAAGCGTATCCCCGCCGCATCCTGAATGTGCACCCGGCACTCATCCCGTCTTTCTGCGGGCCTGGTATGTACGGTCTGCGTCCGCACGAAGCGGCTCTGGCCCGGGGTTGCAAGGTGACCGGTGCCACCGTCCACTTCGTGAACGAAGAGTGCGACGGCGGGCCCATCCTGCTGCAGAAGGCCGTGGACATCCTGCCCGGCGACACCCCCGAGGTGCTGCAGAAGCGTGTGATGGAGCAGGCCGAATGGAAGCTGCTGCCCAAGGCGGTGGCTATGATCTGTAACGGTGAAGTGGAGTAAAAACTCCTTCCGTCACGCCTGACGGCGTGCCACCTCCCTCAAGGAGGGAGGCAAGGCTCCCTCTCCGAGGGGGCTGTCGCCGCAGGCGACTGGGGGAGTTCCGTAATAGGAGAATTTGACATGGAAAAGATCAACCTGAACGAGTATCTGGCATCCAACGAGTACCCCGGCCGCGGCATTGCTGTGGCAATGGCTCCGGATGGCCGACAGATGTTCATTGGCTACTTTATCATGGGCCGCAGCGAGAACAGCCGCAACCGCGTGTTCGACCCCGTGCCCGAGCGCGGCGGCATCTGCACCATCGCAGCGGACCCCGCAAAGCTGGAGGACCCCAGCCTCATTATTTACAATCCGGTGCTGACGCTGGGCAAGACCCATATCGTGACCAACGGCGACCAGACCGATACCATTTATGACCTGATGAGTCAGGGCAAGAGCTTTGCCGATGCCCTGCGCACCCGCACCTTTGAGCCGGACGGCCCCAACTACACCCCCCGCATCTCCGCTGTGGTGTACGCCGACGGCAGCTATCAGATGAGCATTCTCAAGTCTGCGGACGGCAATGGCGACAGCGTGCAGCGCTATTTCTTTGATTACCCCCAGCCTGTTGCAGGCGAAGGCCATTTCATCAGCACCTACAAGCACAACGGAAATCCCATCCCCAGCTTTGAGGGTGAGCCGCTGCGCTTTGCCTGCCCCCGCACCATCGGCGATTTTGCACAGGGTCTGTGGAGCAGCCTGAACCCGGACAACAAGGTGAGCCTGTTTGCCCGGGTCATTGATCTGGACTCCGGCGAGACCGGCGACATGATCTTTAACAAGTACGATGCCGTGTGCAGCGATCTGGACGACCCCGAGGAGCCGGAGCTGCTGCCCGAAGAGCTGGAACTGCTCAAAAAGCTTGACGCGGAAGAAGAATAAGAGTACACCATAGAGGAACCAAGGAGGATGCACCAATGAATGAACTCGCACTGAAGTACGGCTGCAACCCCAACCAGAAGCCCAGCCGCATCTATATGGAGGACGGCTCTGACCTGCCCGTCACCGTCCTGAACGGCAAGCCGGGCTACATCAATTTTCTGGATGCCCTCAACTCCATCCAGCTGGTCAAGGAGCTGAAAGCTGCCTGCGGTCTGCCCGCAGCAGCTTCCTTCAAGCACGTTTCCCCGGCAGGCGCAGCGCTGGGCCTGCCCCTGACCGATGTGGAACGCAAGATGTACCACATTGCCCCGGATATGGAGCTGTCGCCGCTGGCAAATGCCTATGCCCGTGCACGCGGTGCGGACCGCATGTCCTCCTTTGGCGACTGGATCGCCCTTTCGGACATCTGCGATGTGCCCACCGCAAAGCTGATCCAACACGAGGTGTCCGACGGCATCATCGCCCCGGGCTACGAGCCGGAGGCACTGGCTATCCTGTCCGGCAAGAAAAAGGGTAACTACAATGTGGTCGCCATCGACCCGGCCTACAAGCCCGCTCCTATCGAGCACAAGCAGGTGTACGGCATCACCTTTGAGCAGGGCCGCAACGAGCTGCTCATCAACGCCGACACCATGCTGAACAACTGGGTCACTGAGAACAAGGATGTGACCGAAGAGCAGAAGCGTGATCTGGTCATTGCACTCATCACCCTGAAGTATACTCAGTCCAACAGCGTGTGCTACACCTACCACGGCCAGACCATCGGCGTGGGCGCAGGCCAGCAGAGCCGCATCCACTGCACCCGTCTGGCAGGCCAGAAGGCTGACAACTGGCAGCTGCGCCACATGGATAAGGTGCTCAACCTGCCCTTCCGCGACGATGTGGCAAAGCCCAACCGTGACAACGCCATTGATGTTTACATCGGCGATACGCCGGAGGATGTCATCGGTGATGACGTCTGGGCCGAGACCTTCACCGAGCAGCCCGCCCCGCTGACTGCCGAGGAAAAGCGCACCTGGCTGGACGCCGTGACCGGCGTTTCCCTGGGCAGTGACGCGTTCTTCCCCTTCGGCGACAACATTGAGCGCGCCCGCCGCTCCGGCGTCACTGCCATCGTGCAGCCCGGCGGCTCCATCCGTGACCAGCAGGTCATCGACACCTGCAATAAGTACGGCATTGCGATGGCCTTCTGCGGCATCCGGCTGTTCCATCACTAAGGGGGCATAAAAATGGCAAAGAAAATTCTGGTCGTTGGCGGCGGCGGACGTGAGCACGCCATCATCAAGGCACTGAAAAAAAGCCCCGACTGCGGTGAGGTCTGGTGTGCGCCCGGTAACGGCGGCATCGGCTATGATGCCCACTGCGTCAACATCAAGGCCACCGATGTGGAGACGATGGTGGGCTTTGCAGAGACGGAAAAGTTCGACTATGTCGTGGTAGCGCAGGACGACCCGCTGGCACTGGGCATGGTGGACGCTCTGGCAAAGGTCGGCATCCCGGCGTTCGGCCCGGACAAGGCTGCGGCCCGCATCGAGGCCTCCAAGGTCTTCTCCAAAGACCTGATGAAGAAGTACGACATCCCCACCGCGAAGTATGAGACCTTCGACGACCCCGCCAAGGTCATGGAGTACATCAAGGCCGAGGGCAAGTATCCTGTGGTCATCAAGGCCGACGGCCTTGCGCTGGGCAAGGGCGTGCTCATCTGCGAGAACGAAGAGCAGGCCGCCGAGGGCGTCAAGGAGATCATGCTGGACAAAAAGTTCGGCGCGTCCGGCAACCATGTGGTTGTGGAAGAGTTCTTGACCGGCCCCGAGGTCAGCGTACTGTCCTTCTGTGACGGCAAAACCGTGAAGCCGATGGTGTCCAGCATGGACCACAAGCGTGCGTTGGATCACGATGAGGGCCTGAACACCGGCGGCATGGGCACGGTGGCCCCGAACCCCTACTACACGCCGGAAATCGCCGAGCGCTGCATGAAGGAGATTTTCCTGCCGACGGTCGCCGCCATGCAGGCCGAGGGCTGCCCCTTCAAGGGGTGCCTCTACTTTGGCCTGATGCTGACGCCCGACGGCCCCAAGGTCATCGAGTACAACTGCCGCTTCGGCGACCCCGAGACCCAGGTCGTGCTGCCCCTGCTGGAAAGCGACCTGCTGACCGTGATGGAATCGACGACCAACGGCACGCTGGATACGACCGAGGTCAAGTTCCGCGACGGCGCGGCGGCCTGTGTGATTCTGGCCAGCGGCGGGTATCCCCTTTCTTATGAGAAGGGCAAGGAAATTTCCGGCCTGGCTGCGGGCCAGCTTGACGCTGCGGACGTGACGGTGTATCATGCAGGTACGGCCATCAAAGACGGCAAGCTCGTCACCAACGGCGGCCGCGTGCTGGGCGTGACCGCCACGGCCAACACCCTGCCTGACGCGCTGAAAAAGGCCTATGCCGCAACCGAGAACATCCATTTTGACAAGCTGCACAAGCGCAGTGATATTGGCGCAAGAGCGCTGGCGGCGATGGAGTAACGGAGGAAATACAATGGTATATCGCATTTATGTTGAGAAAAAGCCCGGCTTCGACGGTGAAGCCCAAGGGCTGCTGCATGAGCTGGTCGATTTGGTCGGTATCCGGAACCTGACCGGCCTGCGCCTTTTGAACCGCTACGACGTCGAAGGCATCGACAATGTGCTGTTCCAGCAGGCCATCCCCACTGTGTTCAGTGAGCCGCCGGTGGATGTGACCTACGACGCACTGCCCGACGCCAAGACCGTGTTTGCCGTTGAGTACCTGCCCGGTCAGTTTGACCAGCGCGCCGACTCCGCCAGCGAGTGCATCCAGCTGTTGAGCCAGGGCGAGCGCCCCGCTGTGCGTTCTGCCCGCGTCTATCTGCTGGACGGCGAGCTGACTGCCGATGATCTGGCCGCTATTAAAAAGTACGTCATCAACCCGGTGGAGGCCCGCGAGGCCAGCCTTGACGAGCGCAGTACCTTGAAGATGGAGTTTGCCATCCCCACCGAGGTCGAGACGCTGACCGGCTTTACCGCCCTGGATGACGATGCACTGGAAGCCTTCCGCAATGAGAAGGGCCTTGCCATGGACCACGCGGATATCGTGTTCTGCCAGAACTACTTTAAGTCCGAGCACCGCGACCCGACCATCACCGAGATTCGCCTCATCGACACCTATTGGTCCGACCACTGCCGCCACACGACGTTCGGCACGATTCTCGACGATGTGAAGATCGACGACGAGCTGGTACAGGCCGCGTTCGACCGTTACATGGCTCTGCGTGCCGAGACCGGCCGCGACAAGAAGAATCGCACCCTGATGGACTGCGCGACGATTGGTGCCAAGGCCCTGAAGCAGCGCGGCATTCTGAAGAATCTTGACGAGAGCGAGGAAATCAACGCTTGCACGGTCAAAATCAAGTGCGATGTGGACGGCGAGCAGCAGGATTGGCTGTTCCTGTTCAAGAACGAGACCCACAACCACCCCACCGAAATTGAGCCTTTCGGCGGTGCTTCCACCTGCTTGGGCGGGGCAATCCGTGACCCGCTGTCCGGGCGTGCCTATGTTTATCAGGCAATGCGGGTGACCGGAGCCGGAAATATTTATTTGGATGTTAAGGATACCCTAGCAGGCAAACTGCCGCAGCGGATTATCTCTACAAAGGCGGCTCAGGGGTATTCCTCCTACGGCAATCAGATTGGGCTTGCGACGACGCATGTTCGGGAAATATACCACGACGATTATGTGGCGAAGCGGCTAGAGGTCGGTGCGGTAGTCGGTGCCGTAAAGGCAGACGTTATCCGGCGGGAATCTCCGGCTAAGGGAGATGTCATATTGCTGCTGGGCGGTAAAACCGGAAGAGATGGTATCGGCGGAGCAACCGGTTCCTCTAAGGAGCATACGGCGAAGTCGATTGAGGTTTGTTCTTCCGAGGTGCAGAAGGGAAATGCTCCGGAGGAAAGAAAAATATCCCATTTATTCAGAAGACCGGAAGTGACAAGGCTGATTAAAAAGTCAAATGATTTTGGTGCCGGCGGCGTCAGCGTAGCTATCGGCGAGCTGGCGGACGGACTGGAGATAATCTTGGATAAGGTTCCGACAAAGTACAGCGGACTAAATGCGACAGAGCTGGCTATTTCTGAATCTCAGGAACGGATGGCAGTTGTCGTTGAGCCTAAGGATACGGAGGAATTTATTCGGTATTGTCATGAGGAAAATATCGAGGTGACCGAGGTTGCCAGAGTGACCGAGGAGCCGCGACTGGTAATGATTTACCGGGGCAGAAAAATCGTCGATTTAAAACGGGAGTTTATTGATTCCGCCGGAGCAAATCATTATGCTGAGGCAAGGATTTTACCGGTTGAAAATAAGAATCCTTTCCTTAAGGAAGCAACAGATTTAAAAACGGGAATTTTAAGTACCCTGCAGAATGAAAACGTCGTAAGTCAAAAGGGCTTAATCGAAATGTTTGACTCTACGATTGGTACGTCTACCGTTTTGATGCCGTTTGGCGGCAAGTATCAAAAAAGTGAAACGCAGGTTTCCGTGCAGAAACTTCCGGTCAAGGACGGATATACGAATACGGCAAGCATTATGGCGTACGGCTATAATCCCTTCCTAGCGAAATGGAGCCCATATCACGGAGCCGAATATGCGGTCATCGAGGCGGTCAGCAAGGTGGTTGCGGCGGGAGCCAGATATAATAAAATGCGGTTTTCCTATCAGGAGTATTTTGAAAGAATGCATACTGCGGATTCTTGGGGCAAGCCTTTGGCGGCTTTGCTGGGGGCATTAAAAATGCAGATGGAGCTTGAGCTTCCGTCTATCGGCGGCAAGGATTCAATGAGCGGTACCTTTCAGGATATTTCCGTTCCCCCGATGCTGATGGCATTCGGTATTACGACAGTTCATGCGGATTCCGTGATTTCTACGGATTTTAAACAGCCGGGAAGCAGGCTTTATTTAATAAAACATCATCATAATGAGAATTATACGCCGAACACAGAGGAATTAAAGGATAATTTCGATTTTGTTTCGGATAATATAGAAAACAAGAAAATTATCAGTGCCTATGCCTTAGGCTTTGGCGGATTAACGGAGGCATTGTGTAAAATGGCATTCGGGAACCGCATTGGCTTTGATATTCAATACAGGGAGGAACTGCTTTCCGCCTATGACTACGGCTCAATTTTGGTGGAAGCCTGTGAAGAGCTGAACTATAACAATGCGGTTTATTTAGGACGGACAACAGAACAGGAAACCGGAGTATTCAATCAGATTTCCTTTACCTTAGCCGAGCTGGAGGAGGCTAACACGAAGCGGTTTACCTCCGTGTATAAGGATAAGGGGGATAATCAATGTGCTATGATGGCGATGAAGCCTTATCAGAAAAAGATTCAGCCTCTTAAGAATAAGGACGAGGTTGTGGCTTATTTTCCGGTATTCCCGGGAACGAACTGTGACTATGATACAGAAAAAGCCTTTCAGCGTGCCGGGGCGAGAATACAGACTACGGTGTTTAAAAATTTAACCGGCAATGATATTTTTTCCTCTATTGAGGAAATGGCAGAACAAATTGATTCCTGTGATATTTTAGTCTTATCCGGCGGCTTTAGTGCCGGAGATGAGCCGGACGGAAGCGGTAAATTTATAGCTAATGTCTTGAATCAGGAAAAGGTAAAGGACGCCGTTCATAGGCTTTTAGCCCGCAAGGGATTGATACTTGGCATCTGCAACGGCTTTCAGGCGTTGGTTAAATCCGGCTTGCTGCCATACGGAAGGCTGGGGACGGTGACAAAGGGATCGCCGACCTTATTCAGAAATGATATAAACCGGCATATTTCCCAAATTGTTTCTACAAAGGTTATGACCAACTCATCTCCGTGGCTTTCCAGCTATGAGGGCGGCGAGATACACAGCATTGCCGTAAGTCACGGCGAAGGAAAGTTTGTGGTATCCGAGGCTATGGCAAAAGAGCTTTATGAAAACGGACAAATTGCCTTCCAGTATGTAGATGAGCTTGGAAATGCAAGGGCTGATTCCCCGTATAATCCGAACGGGTCCTCCTATGCTATTGAGGGAATTATTTCTAAGGACGGACTGATTCTCGGAAAGATGGGACACTCTGAGCGGTATGAGAAAAACTTATTTAAGAATATTGCCGGTAATAAAGAACAGGATATATTCAAAAATGCAGTAAATTATTTTAAAAGGTAAAGAGGAGAAAAGTATGGAAAAGAAAGAAATGCTTTATGAAGGAAAGGCAAAGCAGGTATTTGCCACGGAAGATGAGAATATTATCATTATGCATTATAAGGATGACGCAACGGCTTATAACGGAATCAAGAAGGCGTCTATCAATAATAAGGGCGTTTTAAACAACAAGATTACGACCATTATCTATAAGAAGCTTCAAGAGGCAGGGATTCCTACGCATTACATTGATACCCTAAACGACCGGGACCAGCTTTGCAGGAAGGTAAAGATTTTACCGCTTGAGGTTATTGTCCGCAATATTATTGCTGGCTCTATGTCTAAACGACTGGGGATTCCCGAGGGAACAAAACCGGAGAATACCATATTTGAGATTTGCTATAAGGACGACGCATTAGGCGACCCGCTGATTAACGACCATCATGCCGTAGCCCTTGGGGCAGCTACCTATGAGGAACTGAATACAGTGTATGATTTAACGGCTAAGGTCAACCGTGAGCTTCAAAAGATGTTTGCGGAGGTCGGAGTAATCCTTGTAGATTTCAAGGTTGAGTTTGGTAAAACCAGCGACGGGCAAATCGTGTTGGCAGATGAAATTTCTCCGGATACGGCTCGTCTGTGGGACGCTGAAACGAATAAGAAGCTGGATAAGGATAGATTTAGAAGAGATTTAGGTGATGTAATTTCTGCTTATGAGGAAATTTATCGCCGTTTGCAGACTATTAAGTAATTCAGACAAATCATAATAAAGGAAGAGATTTATGAACTTTGACGATGTATTGGATAGAGAACTGCATGAGGAGTGCGGAGTATTTGGGGTGTATGGGGTCAGCAATGCGGCTGAGGTATCCTATTTCGGTCTTCACTCCCTGCAGCACCGCGGTCAGGAGGGGTGCGGGATTGTCACCTCAGACGGCGGGCAGCTAAAGAGAATAAAGGGAATCGGACTGGTATCTGAGATATTCAACGATACGAATCTAAAGGGGCTGACCGGCAATATGGCGATAGGTCATGTCCGGTATTCCACAGCCGGCGGCGGCGGAATCGAAAACGTACAGCCGTTTTTGTTTAATCATCATACCGGAAATTTCGCACTGGCTCATAATGGAAATTTGGTTAATTCCAATGAGTTAAAACGATATTTGGAGGAAAAGGGAAGTATATTCCAGTCTACCTCCGACAGCGAAGTGTTAGCTCACTTGATTAAAAAAGACGCCGACCGTTCAAAATGGGTATATTCCATTATGGAGGCCCTGCAAATGATTGAAGGAGCCTTTGCGTTTTTGATTATGACGGGAGATAAGCTGTATGCCTGCCGGGATAAGTACGGACTTCGTCCTTTATCCATCGGCAAGCTGAATGGAGGCTATGTTGTTTCCAGTGAAACCTGTGCTTTTGAGGTAATCAATGCTAAATTTATCCGCGATATTGAGCCGGGCGAGGTTGTGGTTATTGATGAAAAGGGAATAACCAGCTATGATTATTCCAAATTCAAAAAGTATCATATGTGTGCTATGGAGTATATTTATTTTTCTCGTCCGGACAGCGATGTCGAGGGAAGAAACGTCCATGCATTCCGTAAGGACAGCGGAAGAATTTTATATCGGGAATGTCCGGTGGAGGCGGATATCGTTATCGGTGTTCCGGATTCCAGCCTTTCTGCCGCAATCGGCTATGCCGAGGAAAGCGGTATTCCCTATGAAATGGGACTGATAAAAAATAAATATGTCGGACGTACCTTTATTCAGCCCTCTCAAAGCATGAGAGAAAAGGGCGTGCGTATGAAGCTGTCGGCGGTAAGCAGCATCGTCAAGGATAAACGAATCGTGCTGATTGACGATTCCTTAGTGCGGGGAACGACCTGCCGCAGAATCGTCGCTCTGCTGAAGGAGGTTGGAGCAAGGGAAGTACACGTCCGAATCGCTTCGCCTCAGATTACGAATCCTTGCTTTTACGGGGTTGATACCTCTACCTATGAGGAATTGATTTCCGCTCATAAAAGCGTAGAAGAGGTAAGACAAAGCATTGGGGCGGATTCCTTATACTTTTTGTCAAAGGAAGCCCTGTTTGAGGCGGCAAGACGGGAGGATTTATGCCTTGCCTGCTTTACGGGCAATTATCCGACCGCATTATATAAATCAATTAAAGACGCAAATAAAGACGGAAAATTCTAGGAGGATATAAAAATGGGTTCTAAAGCGTATGGCTCATCCGGAGTAGATTTGGAAGCCGGATATGAGGTAGTAAGAAGAATAAAAAAGCACGTTGCTTCAACCAACCGCACAGGCTGTATGGGGAATATCGGTGCCTTTGGCGGAATGTTTGATTTATCTCAGTTAAATGTCAAGGAGCCGGTTTTGGTATCCGGGACAGACGGTGTTGGAACAAAGCTTAAGCTGGCTTTTGAAATGGATAAGCATGACACGATTGGCATTGACGCTGTTGCGATGTGCGTCAATGACGTTTTGGCTCAGGGGGCTGAACCGTTATTTTTCTTGGATTATGTGGCAGTAGGTCATAATGAGCCGGAAAAAATCGAAGCTATTGTCGCAGGCGTAGCCGAGGGCTGCCGGCAGGCAGGTTGTGCCTTGATTGGCGGCGAAACTGCCGAAATGCCGGGAATGTACGGCGAGGGAGAATACGATATTGCCGGATATACGACCGGCGTCGTGGAAAAGGCTAAGCTGATTGACGGCTCTAAGGTTAAGGTCGGAGACGTATTGGTAGGGATTGCCTCCAGCGGAGTACATTCTAACGGCTTTTCCTTGGTTAGAAAAATTATCGCTGATAATCATATTGATTTGCATTCCTATCATCCCGAGCTTGGCGGTGTAGTCGGAGATGTTCTTTTAACGCCGACCAGAATATACTGCAAGCAGGTTTTAGATGTAATCCGGCAGGTAGACGTTCATGGCGTAGCCCATATTACCGGCGGCGGCTTTGACGAAAATATTCCGCGGATTTTATCTGAGGGAATGGGACTTTCGATTCAGGAGGGCTCTTGGCCCATATTGCCGGTATTTCAATTCTTGGAAAAGTACGGAAATATAGACCATAGGGAAATGTTTAATATCTATAATATGGGAATCGGTATGGTCCTTGCCCTAGATAAAAAAGATGCTAAAAAAGCGATTGAAATTTTAGGCACTTACGGCGATAATGCCTATGTCATCGGGTCAATTACCTCCAGCGGCATTGTGGAAATCAAATAATATGAAAAGGATAGCTATATTTGCCAGCGGAAGCGGAACAAATTTTGAAGCATTAGTCACGGCGTGCGAAACCGGAAAGATTAACGGAAAAGTAGTTTTGCTTGTCTGTGATAAAAAAAAGGCATTTGTGGTGGAACGGGCTAAAAATCACGGAATAGATAGTTTTGTTTTTTCGGTAAAGAATTATGAAACGAAGGAAGCCTATGAAGCTCAAATCGTTGAAAAATTAAAGGAATACCAAATAGATTTAATTTGTCTTGCCGGATATATGAGAATGTGCGGAAATACGCTTTTAGAGTCCTATGAGGGGAAAATCGTCAATATTCACCCTGCCCTGCTTCCGGCATTCAAGGGAGCCCATGCCATTTACGACGCTTATGTCTATGGGGTTAAGGTATTTGGGGTGACGGTGCATTTTATAGACCATGAAATGGATTGCGGAACAATTATCGCACAAAGAGCATTTGAGTATACAGAAGGACAAACCTTAGAAGAGGTAGAGGCTAAGATTCATGAAATTGAGCATGAGCTTTATCCGGAGGTTGTTCGGAAATTATGTGAAGGAGAATAGTATGAAAAGAGCATTACTTAGTGTCAGTGATAAAACAAATCTAGTGGATTTTGCTAAGAAGCTGGTGGAATGCGGATATGAAATTATTGCCACCGGCGGTACGATGAATCTTTTAAAGAATCATGGTGTAAAGGTTATAAATATTGAAGATATTACCGGCTTTCCGGAAATTTGCGAGGGGCGGGTCAAAACCCTTCATCCTAAGGTACACGGAGCTTTGCTGGCTAGAAGAGATAAGCCGGAGCATTTAAAGGAAATTAAAGATAATGGCATAGAGCTGATTGATTTAGTCTGCGTCAATCTATATCCCTTTAAGGCAACGATTGCTAGACCGGACGTGACGACGGAGCTGGCGATTGAAAATATTGATATTGGCGGACCGTCTATGCTGCGTTCTGCTGCCAAGAATTTTGCCTCTGTGACGGTCATCTGCGACCCTAAGGATTACGATACGGTAATTGATGAAATTAAAGCAAACGGGGATACGACCTACGAAACACGGTTTAAGCTGTCTGCCAAGGCCTATACCCATACAGCAGAATACGATTCTATGATTGCCGCCTATATGCGGGAAAAAGCGGGATTAAATGAAAAGCTGTTTATCGAGGGGGATTTGGTTTCTTCCTTGAGATATGGCGAAAATCCGCATCAAAATGCTAAATTTTATGCTTTGGATAAGACTTTGCCGTTTTCGCTTGCTACGGCGAAGCAGCTGCATGGCAAAGAGCTGTCCTATAACAATATTCAGGATGCGAATGCCGCTTTGCAGATTGTGGCAGAATTCGACGAGCCTTTTGTAGTAGGCTTAAAACACATGAATCCGTGTGGGGCAGCCGTTGGAAAAGACGTTGTCGATGCATGGAATAAGGCGTATAATGCAGACAGCGTATCTATTTTCGGCGGGATTGTTGCGACAAACCAGACGATAACCAAGGAAGTTGCTTTACTGATGAAGCCTATTTTCCTAGAGGTTATTTTGGCACCGCATTTTGATGAAGAGGCAATCGCCGTATTTGAAAAGAAAAAGAATATCCGGCTGATTGAGGTCAATATGGCAAAGGATTATCAGAAAACGAAGCACATGGTTGCCGTGACGGGAGGACTTTTAGTTCAGGACGCGGATAATTACTGCACGACCAAGGAAATTACCAAGGATATGAATGTGACAAAGACACCTCCTACGGACGAGCAAATCAATGATATGAACTTTGCTTGGAGGATTGTAAAGCATGTAAAATCCAATGCCATCGTCGTTGTCAAAAACGGCGTCACTGCCGGAATCGGTGCCGGTCAAATGAATAGAATCGGTTCTGCCCGGTTAGCGATTGAGCAGGCTCATGCTTTGGGAATAACGGAGGGACTGATTTTAGCGTCAGACGGTTTTTTCCCATTTGATGATACCGTTAAATATGCCACTCAAAATGGAGTTTGTGCAATCGTACAGCCCGGCGGAAGCGTAAGAGATGAAGATAGCATCATAGCCGCAAATGAGGCATCTATTCCTATGCTGGTTGTCGGAATGAGGCATTTTAAGCATTAATATGGCAAAGGTTTTAGTTGTTGGTGGCGGTGGAAGAGAGCATGCCATCGTCCATGCGTTAAGCAAATCAAGCAAGGTTAGTGAAATATATGCGGCACCCGGAAATGCGGGAATTGCTAAGCTTGCTATGTGTGTTAATATACAGGATAATGACGTTGAGGCTTTGGTGGAATTTGCCAAGGCGGAACAGATAGATTTAGTGGTTGTCGGTCCGGAGGCGGCTCTTGCCGTCGGAATTGTCGATGAGATGACGAAGGCGGGAATAAAGGCATTTGGTCCGACGAAGGCAGCCGCTCAAATTGAATGCAGCAAAAGGTTTGCAAAGGATTTAATGCTGAAGTATAATATACCTACAGCAAGGTATAAGGTTTTTGACCGATATGACGAAGCGGTTTCCTTTGTGAAAATTTCTCCGCTTCCTACCGTTTTAAAATATGACGGACTGGCTGCTGGCAAGGGTGTTGTAGTTGCTACGACCTATGACGAGGCAGTCGAGGCATTGAAGGATATGCTTCTTAATGATAAATTCGGACACGGCAAGGTAGTTATAGAGCAGTATCTTGAAGGACCGGAGTTTTCCTTTATGTGCTTCGTAGACGGAGAAAAGGTTTATCCGCTGGAAATGGCACAGGACCATAAGCGGGCATACGATTATGATTTAGGTCCAAACACCGGAGGAATGGGGGCATATTCTCCGCTTCCGTTTATTACGGAGGAGGATTATGCGTATGCCTTGAATGAAATTATGATTCCGACTGCTAAGGCTATGGTTATGGAAGGCGTACCGTTTAAGGGCGTTTTGTACGGCGGTTTAATGAAAACGAAAAAGGGAATTAAGGTTATCGAATTTAACTGCCGGTTTGGTGACCCGGAAACCGAGGTTGTTCTGCCAAGGCTTTCCAGCGACATATACGATGCCTTTATGGCGGTTATCGAAGGAAAGAAGCCTGTTTTGGAATGGGAAAAGTGCTATACCATCGGTATTGTTCTTGCCAGCAAGGGCTATCCGGGAAGCTACGAAAAGGGCTATGTGATTGAAAATGCGGATTCTGACGATATTTATCACATGGGGACAAAGGTAGATGAAAACGGAAATTTAATTACAAACGGCGGTCGGGTATTGTTCGCTGTTGCCAAGGGAGAAACGCTGGAGGATGCTAATCAAAAGGCAAACGCATTAGTCAGCCAAATCCATTGTGACAATTTATTTCATAGGACAGACATCGGAGCAAAAGCATACAAAAAAAGTTAGGTGATTTTATGGCTGTAATTATCAGCGGCAGGGAGCTTGCCGCCAAAAAAAGAGAATATATGGCGAATCAGGTCATAATGCTTGAAAATAAATACGGACGGCGTCCGCATTTGGCAGTAATTTTGGTTGGGGAAGATGCCGGCTCTGTTTCCTATGTGAAGGGAAAGGAAAAGGCTTGTCATGAGGTAGGACTTGTGAATACGACCATTGTCCGACCGACAACCATTACTCAGTCTGAGCTTTTAGCTATTATAGACGAACTGAATAAAGATGATAAAATTGATGGTATTTTAGTACAGCTTCCTCTTCCGAAGCATATCAATCAGACCTTTATCATTAATTCTATCCGTCCGGATAAAGATGTTGACGGGTTCCACCCTGAAAACGTTGCGAGTCTGTATTTGAAGCAGCCTGGAATTATTCCCTGTACTCCGAAGGGAATTTTGGAGGTTTTGGATAGTGCCGGCATAGAAATTGAAGGAAAAAAGGCTTGCGTTATCGGCAGAAGCAATATTGTTGGTCTGCCTGTCAGTAAGCTTTTGCTGGATAAAAATGCAACGGTCACAATCGCCCACAGCCGAACGAAAAATTTAAAGGAAGTCACCAAGGACGCAGATATTTTAATTGCGGCGGTGGGGAAGCCTTTATTTGTCACCAGCGATATGGTGAAGGACGGAGCTGTCGTGATTGATGTCGGCGTCAACCGCAATCCGCTGAATAATAAGCTGTGCGGAGATGTGGATTTTGAAAATGTTAAGGATAAGGTAGCCTACATCACCAAGGTCCCGGGGGGAATAGGTCCGATGACGATTACCTGTTTAATTGAAAATACAATAGAATGCTTTATCAAGCACTTGGAGGATTAGAAGTATGATTGAACGTTATAGCCGAGCAGTAATGCGTAAAATATGGACGGAAGAAAATAAATTTAATGCGTATTTGAAGGTTGAAATCTTAGCTGACCGGGCTTGGAGCGAGTTAGGGGTTATTCCTAAGGAGGACGTAGATAAGATTGAAGCTAACGCAAAATTCGATATTGCCAGAATTTACGAAATAGAAAAACAGACAAAGCATGATGTTGTTGCCTTTACCAGAGCCGTAAGCGAATCCTTAGGCGAGGAACGTAAGTGGGTTCATTACGGACTGACCTCCACCGACGTTGTCGATACGGCAAACGGCTATTTGATGAAGCAGGCAAATGATATCTTATTACAGGATATTGAAGAATTTATGGCTGTGCTGTATAAGCAGGCTTTACGGTTTAAGAATACTCCCTGCATCGGAAGAACGCACGGAATCCATGCCGATATTACCAGTTTTGGACTGAAATGGGTTTTATGGCATGAGGAAATGACTAGAAATTTAGCTAGATTTAAAGAAGCACGGCGTCAGATCTGTCTCTTATACACATCTCCGAGCCCACGAGACCTCTC
>ERZ1027089.515-NODE-515-length-19250-cov-17.998854_pt1 | contig 19250 bp, 20 predicted proteins | sample MGYA00519412_ERZ1027089 | MGnify/ENA primary metagenome ERZ1027089 (study PRJEB26926, sample SAMN06164433) | human gut metagenome | biome: ENVO:00009003; feature: ENVO:2100002; material: ENVO:00002003 | host: Homo sapiens | place: USA | collected 2012 ... | reverse complement strand
AAAGCCTAAACAAGCATATTGGGCATTGTAGGTTTATTTGGAACTACATGCTGGAGCTTCAAATTAAGCGTTTTGAAAATAAAGAGTCAAGGCTCAATTTTTCCAAAATGGCTAATTTGATCACCAGCTTGAAGAAAGAACTTCCATGGCTAGCTGAAGTATCAATTCATTCAAGAAGCATTGAGTTTATGAAATCAATTAATTTTCTATTATTTCATGAACATAACGGAATATCAACACAATTGACGAAATCAGTCACCACAATAAGTACTAAATATAACGCATACAAGATAGATGTATTCAATCATAATTTGAAGTTGTGTTCTGGTTATATTCTGATTGTGGTTGAAATACAATGAAAAAGGGGCTGGAATTAATTCCAGCCCCTTTCTTTTTCTTGAAAAATAAGTTAATTGTTAATAATCTTTTTCACAAAAGCGTGAACGCGATGTGATGGAACACATCGCTATAGGTAACCACAAGCACGGAACCCATAGCTGTTGTAGTCGTTAGAACGACTGTTATTCAAGCTCGAGCAAAACAACCCAAGGCGCTGAAGGCTACCATAGCCCCAATTGCACCCAAAAGCCGGGAAATTGTTGGATGTAGATGTAATATTTTCTTGGTCTTCTTCAAACATTCCAGCAAAATAGTTGTTGCCTGCGTTGGTAACTGTATTCAGGAAACCGCAACAATCCCAATGAAACCCAGTACTATCGTTATTGAACATCGGTTTGCTCTGATCCCATCCATGCCAACCTGTAAACGGCATTGATCTTGAGTTGTGGTTTGACGTGTTATACATTGCATCTTTATCAAGTGTAGTAATATCAACCTCGGGCTTCAAAAAATAATAAGATTCCGAACCAATATACCCAGTAACGACTTGAAATAAAATTCCTTTTAGATCAGCAACCCCACTATTCTGACCATTATGGGTGCTTTTAGCAAATGTATTACATGAGCCAGTCAATCCTTTGTTTGCGTATTTGGGATCGGCAGCCCAAGTAACTGAAGAATCATCATAATCCTTCAACTTATTTGTGTTACCACGAGGAAGGTTATGCTGACCAGATGAATCATACCATGCATTAAATTCGTCGTTTTTACTAGCTTGAGCCTGTGCTAACACTAGCAATCTTAAAGCGCCCAATTGAAACACACTCATGCATTGGAAACCGGCTCCACGTGCACGACTAGCAGTGATCGCATCATCGAGTCGACCACTACAATTTGCTAATTGGGATGTATGATTACCGTATGATGTTTTTGTATACAAACTCAATGTACTTCCGTTCTTTACACTAACCCCCATTGTATTTGCTGCGTCTGGTGAACAAATATACTTGTCACAGAAGAAACCACTCTTTTCAATTCCGCCGTTGATAAACGCACGATGAAGAACTGCGTTGGAAGGACATTCGGGATCATTAACATCCCACACCTGTACGCTATTTGTCGATGTATCGTTTACACGATACTTGAAAGCTGGGATCCAACACATGATACTGCCGCTGGGTTTATGAATGTAGTTACCGTAGTTGTCGTTTTTAACATCATCGCAACCAGGTAATGGTTCCATCCCCAGTTTCGAAACATCTTCTGGGCATACCCCAACTCCAAACCCAAGCGTTCCTGCTTTTGTCATTATTGTATTTTTGCCTGATTTGGTCGAGATTAGCAGCTGCTTTTGATTGTACATACTAATACATACTTGAGACTGTAATTCATACTAAGTATGAATTACATCATTTTCTCCACTGGTTGTTTTTCTTTATTCATTCGTGTATAATTCCTCAACGCATGAAGGAAACACACAAATGAACAAACAACTAATCATTGGGTTTATTGGCCCCAAGGGTAGTGGAAAGGACTATGCTTATAGCATCCTTTTCAAGCATTTCAATAATGTAGATCGCGTCGCTTTCGCTGATCCAATCAAAAACACAATCTGTGAACTATTCTCTCTTCAACCTGAACAGCTTGAATTAATCAAGCGTTGTCCTCAAATTGATTTTATCAATCACGAAACCAACAATTGTTATGGCAGCTGCACCGGGCGTGATTTTGTTCGTAACATTGGAATGTTGATGCGCGACTATGATGATCAACAATTCAATCGATACGTTGAAGACAAAATCAAAGACAATCCAAACGTGAACTGGGTCGTCACCGATGTTCGCTTTCCTAATGAGGTTGAGCTGATCAAACGACTTGGTGGAGTGCTGATCGAGATCAATCGTGAAGGATACACATATGATCAACACGTTACTGAAAGTGGGAAATTACCCCATGATTATCTGGTTGACAACGACGAAAACTTTGAGGATAATCTGGTCAAGCTGATTAATCAGTTGATGGAGGAAAAAGATGGGAACATGGGTACGTGTTAGTGGTAAGATCGATGTCGACATCAGTTGTTTATATCATCGTAATGAATTGAACCCATATCGTTATGAAGATTATAAGCGTGTACAATCGGTGATTAAGAAGTGGATTGAGCGCGCTTATCGCAAGCATCTTTTCAAAGGTCTTGGGCTCGATTGTTATTGTGGAGTGACATTTGATGAACAATCAGCTTATCACTCCAACTGTGAATATCTATATGATTGTACTGGTCAAAATCGGTACGATATTACTCGTTACGATGGTTTAACAATTTACCTCAATGTGTGGGATCGAAATGGACTATTGAGTGACGGTGAGAAGTTTGTTGGTACAGTACTTCAGATTCTGAAGTCCAATCAGTGTTTTGTTCGTGATACAACAATGATTAATGTTACCGCTGATTATGCCCCTGAGCAGTTGATCGTCTCTACTGGCAATAAACCAGTAGAGTTAACGGTTAAACAATGGGGGTATGATGGACAGTAATATTACATTCGGGCAATACGTCAACCGACATCTTAAACATGTACCGATGACTGATCGTAATAGTTACGTGCAATCGAACGACAAGTACCATCCAATCGTTTTTATTCATGATATTACGTTAGCTGATAAGCAAATCACTATTCGCACGGCGCCCCATTCATCATACACAATCAATTCAAACGTGTACATTAAAAACGTATACACGAGTGGCAATTATCAGCTGTGTGGTTGTCACCATTTAGTATCAGTTGATGGGGTACCAAAAGGATTAATGTTTTCAATCGGGTTCGCAAAAGATCGCGAATCCTTAATCGAAGATGCATTATTGTTTGCACAACCGCGAATCAATGATCAATGTATTATCATTGAAAATGGACAGGTTAGTTTGTATGCTATTAACAAGCATACTGGCCAGCTAATGCGTAATGTGAATTTGTTCGAACAATTTAATATTCAACGGTTGTCAACATACATTGCAATGATGTATAATGATGATTCGATTGAACAAAATCACAAACTAATTGAAAAGTATCACCAATGGTGTGAGCTTTAATCACTTAAAAGGAGAAAATAATAATGACAATTAAGCATGCCGCTTCTGAGAATTCTACCACCGAAATCTTTAACATTGGTCCTGACGCTATTCAGCCAAATGGTGTTGACCTTCGCCTTAAGAAGGTGTTTAAGATTCTTCCTAACGTTTTTGAAATTGATGCAGAAAACAATAAGAAGCATCGTGGGGTTGAGGAAATTCTTCCTGATGAGGATGGTTTTTGGTTTCTAGAGCCTGGTGAGTATGAAGTGACTTGTATGGAAACTGTTAAGGTTGGTCAGGATGAAATGGGACTGATTGTTACCAGAAGTTCCATCAACCGGAATTCGTGCTATTTATTCTCATGTGTTTTTGACTCGGGTTATTCTGGTGAATGTGCGATGAGATTTCAAGTAAATGTCGCTCCAATCAAGATCCAACGAGGCACTCGTATTGCTCAGTATGTGACATATGCAGCCGAAAGTGCCCACCAATATCACGGATCCTATGGTTTTGGTACCGCTGATGATGCGAAGTATGGTACTGGTGCTTAACATTAACTAGTCTAATACATTCAAAAGGAGAGGTTGTTAACCTCTCCTTTTTTGTTGTCTACCGGTAGCAAGTATGATATAATATGATTTCTGTTAGGAGGAAATCATATGACGAAAGTTGCTAGAATTCGATTCACATCTGACGAGCATCACTGTGAGACGTGTGGATGGTCTTCTGATGATTATGGTATCGAAGTATGGCTTGATGACAAAAAGATTATTGACAATCCTGCTGGTGCCAGCTGTTTTGGCAATAGTTCTGAATGTTACTCAGTGCGCGACCAATTGGACTTGATTGCTGCCGCGATGCCCATCAGCAGATCACAACTATACAAAACCGATGACCAATGGACTGATGAACAATACAATAGCATCGTTTATGACGAATATTATACGATGCTAGAGCGTAAGGATGTGTATCAACCAATTATAGAAAGGGTATTCACACAATACGGCTATGAAGTGGTTTTTGAGTATTCGTCTTAACGTGTTCTTCGATATTGATCAGCCACTGACCGTTGCCAATCACAAACTAGCTAGGTATTGACATGAATGCAATTCAAAACATGATTGTATTCTGCAAACTGATTGTGATAGTGCCTATGGAAAGAAGTAATTCAACTAGTAGTCCAAGGATTGTCTAAGAAGCACAAAGCCACTGATGCTTAGCATCGTGGTAGTTCATAAGATGTTATCTATTGCTTGGAATATAAATTGCACTTTAACAAAACTAATGATCGTTTTTACGTATGTTTATTAAACAATCTTTAATATATAATACTGCGTCAGACTATGACATTTTGTTGTTATCTGATGAATATATACCTGCTCGTAGCTTATACACTGCAAGTGTTACGTCAAGTGATGATCCATCGGGTATAGCTGACAGCGTATTTGGCACAGAGCAATACCTGCGCGGATATTCTAATGCCATTACTATTGGATCGAGTGATATACTAGTATATTTAGGCTGTGTAGATAAAGTGCCGTACTGGATTGATTCACATTCTGGTGAAAAGATTAGCTTGGAAGCATTGGACCGCTGCATTGAGCTCTGCAGTAACAAATGACTTTAATCTATCTATACGTGTATGTAATGAAGATGCATCTACTGTAATGTATGAAAACTTTGTTATACATGCAGAATCCAAAATGGGTACCATAATGGTCAAAAATGCATTTCCTCCACTGACAAGTTACATGTAAAGTTTAGTCCAAGTCCAGATGGTTACTATGATGGTTTCTATACAACGTATGTAAGAACAGTAGACAGCAATGGAAATGCTTTAGCTGGTGCGGTTTATGATGTTAGATATGAAGAAAATACTTCGCCAGAAAAACCAATTGTGCATTATTTCGATAAGCCTAGAAAACAATATATTCTTGTAACTAATAGATTGCCAAAATACATAGACTTTGTAGCTGCACCAGATGGCTACAATAAGCCGCTTCGTCCAATTGAGCTAGACCAAGAAACTAGAAAATGTGAAGTAGTATATAACGCTGGCACTCCATTGCCACCATTGCCAACTGCAAAAAAAAGTTAATTCTTAAGCATATAGTATCATTGATATAAAACAAGTGTGAGTGCATGCCACAATGTGAAGCGTCGCGGCAGTTCATGTCTGTAAAAATAATATTGAGATCCCAATTGCCTGACGATCATTTAATAACAAGTTTTTTGAAGTGTGTATAGCCAATGAGTTGTACAATGTTATTGTGCTAGAAAAGATATTTTGGATGTTCATTAACACAGATATCGAAAAACATTGTGATTGCCACCAATGCTCACAAATAACAAATAGACATTGGAGTGTTGATTGTGCCAAAAGAAGCTCATCTTTATCCGGTGAGGATTTTTATGGCAATGAGGTAGCAAAGACGATTAATGAGACCAACACTAATCAAATCAAAGCATCGTTAGGGATACTAAAACGAGGATGTCTTTTGTGTGAGTATCATGACAGATGTCAAATGCCTTGTTGGATTAGTATTTTGTTTAATCAATATCAATGCACATCATGCCCATACTACAGTATCGCAAAAATGATCGAAAATGATGATCAAATATTGAAAGATTATATTAATGTTAGGGGTTACGATATACAGTGAATAATATTGAAGAAATAACGTTAATATTGACAAGAAAATGTAATTTAAAGTGTTCTTTTTGTAATGTCATATACAATAACAAATACAATGTAGAATTAAATTGTGATATTGTACTGTCGAAATATGCATCAATTCATTCAATCATTACTAATACAACAAAAAGCCATATTAACTTAGTTTTAATGGGTGGCGAGTTGTTTAGTGATGATGTTAATGATGATGTTATTCAATCATACAAAATCCTGCTAGCCAAAACAGAGCTGTTATGCACACAGTGTCATAAAACTTTGTCGGTATCGTTGATGAGTAATTTAATTACTAAGCACATTGGTCGAATAATTGATGTCGCCAAATCCGTTAAGCATTGTGACATCCATGGTAGTTTTGATTTTGTAGGACGATTTGATAATCCTAAAATGATTACTTTGTGGTGGGAAAATGCGCGCCATATTAAGCATTCGGGGGTGAGCTTTTTTGCGGCAATGGTTGGGCATAAATTCAATATTGAAGCTATTTTAAAGCATGATCCTATATGGATTAAACTGTATGATGAATTTGGAGTATATGTTCAATATTATGAACCTAATTCATTAGCCAACGATTATAACCTTCCATACGAACAGTATCGTGACTTTTTGTTATTTTTGTATAAAGAATACCCCGAGGAAAAATTTCTTCAATCAGTATTAACAGCATACAATAAAGGGTGTAAAACGTGCTGCCAGTCTAATTGGGTTGATAATAGTGGTTGTCACAAATGTTGCAATCATGATGTAGTGGTTAAACAATACAAAATAAAGCATCATTGTTTTTCATGCTCATATTATCATAAATGTCCTATCGTTTGCCCGCGCGTCTATAGTGTTGCTGATTGCTGTGTTTTTAAACCATTATTCGATATTGCGTTTTTGTGAGCACAAACTACGGTTGTTTGTGTATCAATGAACTTTAACAATATTATATTAGCCAAAAACATTTAACTTTTGCAATATGATCAAAGATTACATTCACATCAATAATCAGGTCTCAGATCATCATATTTTTTACCACAAAAATACACCTAAGGAGATTTCAATCTCTTTATTTGGTGAATGTAATATGAGATGTGAATTTTGTATTGGTAATCAAAGGCATAATGTTAAATGCCCTAATAATTTTGATAGCACCATTTGTGCAGCTCAAACCGAAATAGAAAACACTGACAAAAATGAAATTTCAATTGTTCTTTACGGTGGCGAGTTGTTTCATGATGGAATAAAAGACAAGATATTTGATAATTATCAAAACATCATCACACAATTATCATCATTTGCGTCAAAAGTTAACAAAAAAATATCTTGGACTTTATCAACCAATTTAGTTCACAAAAAACGAAATCGAGTTTTAACATTTCTCAATAATGTTGGCATTAACAAATTGTGTAGTAGTTTTGATTTTGAGCAGAGATTTACAAATCCAAAATTATTAGAAACGTTTCTCGACAATATTCAGTGGTATGATCAACAAGGAATTGATTTGTGTTTTGGCTTTATATTAATGAACGCTAATATAAACAGCTTTTGCAACAATCATAAGTTAATTCCTATATTTGATTGGCTTTATTCTAGATACCCAATATACTACGATTATTATCATCCAACAAATCGTAGTGCTGAGATTGTTGATGAGCGAACAATTGGACAATTTTTAATTTGGTTAGATAATCATTATCCAAACATTGAAACACTTCAAAATCTTCGCAACAAAGAGCACAAAACATGTTGCCCTGCAACATTTATTATTGATGGTGTTGCTACCCGATGTTGTAATTTTCCACTAGTGACAAAACAATACGCTGTTAAAAAACAATGTTTTAGTTGCCAATATAAAAACGTCTGTAGTCATCCATGCATTCGAATTATGAGTAATAGTTCTGAGTGCTTTGTCAAAATGTATTATGAATACTTGGATGCTAAAAATAATATTAATTAAGCATCTATGTTGTCAGCAGCTATGACTGATCAATTAAATAACAAAGTAAATGTATAAAACATAAAATTACATCAATGGCTACTAAACAATACCACCTTCAGCTATTGCGCGGAGATTCGCCAAAAGTGCAAGCATACCTAGGCAGGGAAGGTGAACTCGTATTTGATAAATCACAGAAAAACCTTTGGTTGCATGATGGTGTAAAGCGTGGTGGTATTCCAATTGCCATGATTAGCAACATCCCAACTAAGGTCAGTCAATTAGAAAACGATAAGGGCTATGCGACTACCGCCCCAGGCAGTCCCAGTGCAGATAGTGCAATCAAAGATCAGATGGGCAATACGATCCATTTGTACTATGCCCCGGTGAACAGCCCTAATTTTACTGGCAAGCCTACATGTCCTACTCCAGCTGCTGATGATCGAAGCAAACAGATTGCAAACACAGAGTGGGTGGCACAAGCGACATGTGTTGTTCATACAACAGGCAATGAAACCATCAATGGCACAAAAACGTTTGTTAATACAATTAACGGTACTGCATTACGTGCAAACTGGGCTGACTTAGCAGAGCTTTATAAATCTGATAAAGCATATGAGCCGGGAACGCTTGTCCAGTTTGGTGGCTCTGAAGAGATTACAGTTGCAACCTCCACGGTTAATGCAGTTGTGTCTGAAAAGCCTGCTTATTTGATGAATAGCGGTCTCGAAAATGGTTTGCCAATTGCTCTAGCCGGCCGAGTGAATGTGCGTGTCAATGGGGCAGTTAAAAAATTTGATCGACTGGTTCTTGATCCACAATATCCGGGGGTCGCAATGGTTGATAATAACTCAACACAACCAATCGCCGTTGCTCTTGAAACTGGCGAGCATTTGGTCTTATGTTCAACACAATTCTCGTTAAAGTAATTTACTTTAGAAAGTTGAAATCTTCTCCTCTGGTGCCTATAATTCTGAATTATAGGCACCATCTTTATACGCAATTCAAGCAAGAAACCTACAGATGCTTTAGTAATACAATAACATGAACTATACTATCTACCTTAAACTAACGAATCGTTGCAATTTAAAATGTGATCATTGTTTTAACGAAATGATGAATAATCATAACGATATGAATGATATCGTTATCAAGAAGTCTATTCAATGGATCAATGATTTTGTACAAAATCATTGTAATGATGATGTTGGTTGTCAATTGTTTGGAGGAGAACCTTGTCTAACAGATCCCAATATTCTGCTTGATATCATCCGACAAACAAACAAATCAAACGTATATTGGTCTGTCACAACTAATTTGGTTTATCCGTTAACGGATAGGCATATTGAGTTGTTTAATATGATGCAGCCATACCATGATCGATCAATTAAATTAATTCAGACTAGTTGGGACCCAGTTATTCGATTCAAATCAAAACGCCAGCTAAGTCAATGGACAGATAATGTCTATTCATTAATTAATAATGGAATCGAAGTTCAACCAACTATTTGTATCACTAGTGCGTTAATTTCTGATTATACACCCGAAGTTGTTTTTGATTATATGAAGGCGCTTGGTGTAAATCGTATCAACTTTGAAAGATTAACTTATACCGGTCGTGCGATTAATCAGACGATATCTATTAACAAAAACACAATTCCATTAATTCCAAATAATAGACAAATTGATCAGTGGTTGTTTAATGCATATCAAACAAGTAAACGATCTGAATACTCTCATTTGATAATTCCTATTTTTGAGGGTGTTGAGCAAAGCATTAAAGGTGAGTTTCTTGGTTGTCGAGCTCGTAAGTGTATGCAGACTGTGTACACAATTAATCCAGACGGATCGATTGGAGGGTGTCCAAACACAGCATGTTACGCTCCTAATAATGTCAACACAATTCAATGGTTTGATAGTAAGCTAATCAAGCAAGAGCAAATCAGGAACAACAACTGTCTAACATGCAACTACTATCAATATTGCAATGGTGATTGTTTTCAATTAAAACACGATCATACCGGTTGCCCGGGAATGAAATCAATATATCAATATTTGTTGGGTTAATTATGAAGAGGGGTTCAAATCCCCTCTTTTTTGTTGCCTATGACTGTGCTTGTGTTGTATAGTTTAACCAATGTTAAGGAGAATTCTATGATTGATTTTTGTTGTGGTTTTGTAAGCATTCTGTATCAATATTGTCAATATGTGTTTGGTGCATGCCATATGATGCTAATCACCATGGCGAATGGAGATGAGCTTCGATGAAATCGGTTGCTGATATCAAAGTGGGCTATTTGTGCAATAACCGCTGTTTGCATTGTGCGATTGGCGACATGAAACGCGATTTAGAGCAAGATGGGGTTTCAACCGATCTAACCACTGAACAAGTATTCCAACTTCTCGAGCAGCAATCTAAAGATGCTGACGGTTGTGTATTGACTGGAGGGGAGATTACGCTTCGTAAAGATTGCGCACAATTGATTAACAAGGCAATCTCTCTTTATAAATCGGTGCAGATCCAAACCAATGGTCGTCGAATCACGCAGCAACTGATCGATTCAATCTGTGATTTAAAAAAATGTAACTTCGCCGTTGCTGTCCATGGATCCCAACCAATTCATGACGCGATTACACGCGTTAAAAACAGCTATACACAAACGGTTGAAGGTCTTAAGGTACTCAGTCGAGCACATGCCGAAACATGCTTGAAATTCGTACTATCACGCGTTAATTACAAAGATATTGACCATGTTGTACAATTGGCTGATCAATTAGATTTTCGTCGAATCAATATTGCATATGTTCATGGTTGTGGAGATGCTCGAGTCAATATTGATCAACTGCTTGTTCCTTACGAGGAAATTCAACCATACGTTACTCGGGCCTTAGAAAAATCTGAACAATATGGAATCTTTACAGATCTGGAAACGTTCCCACTGTGTAAAATTGATCCTAGATTTTATTATTGCAGTGACGATGTGTACATGGAAAAAACTGTGTGCACCCCCGTTCATGAAGACTCGTATGATTGGGAATATGCTCGAAAGGTTCAAAATAAAACTAAACCGAAGCAGTGTGCAAAATGTTTTTTTAGAAACATCTGTGAGGGGCATTGGTCTGAATACAACTTAAGTGAAATGCAACCAATGTATACCAATCGGCCGCCACTGAGTGGACCAAATGAAATTATTATTAAAAAATTGAAATTGATGAAGGCGCTCGCTCATGAGTAATGTTGTTAATTATAGTTGCAATAAAGGTCCTAAAAATAGAGGTAATGCAGTCCAACTAATTGTACGTTCCACATCTAGATGTAACTTTAATTGCACGTTTTGTAGCGCAAGTAAACTGAAAGGTGAGCTGTTAGTTGATGATATCATTCAGCACATACGAGATTATCAACCAATCCAAAGTTTAATCTTCGAGGGTGGTGACCCAACTTGCAAGTCGCCCGATTTTTATTGGAACGTTCTTGATCGAATCGAAAAAGAATCACTCAATGTAGAAACGTATGGAATGACCACAAATATGTGGGATTTTTGGAAACGTCCTGACAAATGGGTTGATCTTTTTAAGCTTCCTAACATGCATGTGTGTACTAGTTTTCAATACGGCAATAAACGTCTAATAGGGAAAACCGTGTATACAGAATCGATGTTTACGGAAGTATATGATCAATTTCAAAAACTAGTAGGGAAACCACTTCCATTCATTGCGGTAATTGATCAAGACAATCGAGATTCTGTCCTCAAGACTGTGCAGCTAGCAAAGCGTTTGGACACCTCATGCAAAATCAATGCCGCTTTTGAAGCTGGCAATCAAGATGTCGGCTATGGACTTCCCGATATCCTTGAAGATTACACCATGATTATCAATCAAGGGTTAGAACAATACGAAAACAACTGTATGACAATTGTTGATATCATTAAGAAGCGAAATGACTCCAACAATTGCCCATGGATGCGAAACTGCAACTCTTCTATTCGATGTGTGTCACCAAACAACGAAGTCAGCACTTGTAGTATCGAAAACAGCTGGATTGATTATAAAGCACCATTGAACAAAAATGGTGAACGTGATATGACCTTAATGTCAGAAGGGTTTGTCGTTAAACCTCAGTGTCTTTCATGTCATTTGTTTGATTGGTGCAATCAATGTCGTGTTGCTGTGATGCAAGCAAAACACACGCCAAACTTCTGTGAACGAATGCAACAGGTAATGCCAAAGCTTATTGAAGCTGCGAACAAAGTACCATAACTCATTGACAAAGTTTGTACAAAAAAAGGGCCCTAAGGGCCCTTTTTAATGTTATGCGTACTGTACAAAACCCTTGGAGGTTTGTTTACCCTTTGGCGCGCAAAGATTAATAGTCAAACATTGTTTACGACAACGATTTTCGACGTAGCTACAATGGATCCAAGCGCTACGTCCGGTTGGACTATATTCTAGAATCAATTGGTCAAATCGAACTGCTGATGCAACCTTTTGAATCAGCTCATAATGATATGATTTTGATTGCCCATAAATTTGAATATCAACCGCCTGACCTTTACAGTGCTGGCTAGTTTTACTAGAATTCTTCGTATTTGCGTTATTCTTAGTTGACCGATACCCACTGTTAATTCCCCATTGTTTGCGATATCCATCGATCCCGCCTGGAAGAACCTTGAGCAGCGGTTCTAGCACATTTTCTGCAAGATTACACAAATTACAAACGATTTCATCCTTTGTAAACCCAGCTTGATCTTGAAGAATATGTTTGCGATTAAACCCACCATCAAACATATCATTCAACTTAAAGTGTTCACTAATCTTCGTGTTTGCATTATAGTTGAGATTATTCTTCACGTTTTCAAGCATCTGCGCTGGTTTATGGTCAACCCCATTATCTGGAATGTCTGTAATCTTCGGTCCTTCAATTGGGAACTTACGACCAGTTTCACTTACCACACTCTTTTCGATCAATTGGGCATCAGCTTGCTGTAATTGATTTTCATCTTCAATCACTTGCTCTCCTTCCAACAACGGATGGTCTGTTGTCAGAGGCGTGATGTTTGGATATACTGGAATACGAGGAGCAATTGACACCATACCATAGATCAACGCCTTGGTGCCAGGAACCGCACCACTGCTACCGGATGCTTTCATAGCAAACCCGGCAGGTAGCGTGGGAACTGTAATTGCCGGCACTGAAGATGTGACTGGTGCTAATAAATGACTATTCAATCCAACTACAGAACCATTGATCCCACAACTACCCACTGCTGTTAACATTGCCGCAGCTCCAGCCATCATTCCAAGGGTACCACCAGCATTAACACTCAATGCACCTTTGGCGCCGATTGTCATCGCAGCACCAGCATCAATATTCACAAGGCCTGTTGCACCAAGACTAAGTGCCCCCATTGCACTACATGTTAATGCACCCAATGCACTTAATTCTGCTTCTGCTCCTGCTGCCATGTGTAGGTACCCACCACTGGAAATATCAGTAGCTAAACCAACCGTCTGGCGATACCAACCAGCAGTCAAAACAGTCATGTTCAACAATGCCTGTAAACGTAGGTTTTGGCCTGAGTTAATATCAACGTCATTGCCACCACTTAATGCGGCATATTCTTTAGCCTTTAGCTGTAATGCATAACCACCATCAACGTTAACATTATGGCCACCTTTAATGTTAACGTCCATTTCCTCACCTTCGATACTAACTGACGTTTTGCCATAGATGTCAACTGTTTTGTTTTCAGCAGTCAAGAACGCGCGTTCTTTTGCATATAGGTTCATGTCCTTTTCTGCAGTTACGTAGAAAGCACCATTAACAGATCGAACGTTCATGTTTTTATTACATTGTAGGTTCGCCGCTTCACCACTCCACATATTGATATTGCCACCTGCATTAATGTTAATATCGTTGGCGGCTGCCAAGTTCATGTTACCATGAGCTTTGATTTCAACGGTGCCATCAGCTTCAATATTCGTGTCAGATTGACAATAAATGTTGATATTACCAGTACATGTGACATTAGCGTTACCAGCAATGAAAATGAATCCATTACGATCAATTAATGTATAATCATCACCAACGATTCGAGTGACTTTGCTGCCATAAGAATCGATCTCGGTGAATGTACCACTACGATGATACGTGTGGATTCGTTCATGCCCTGGTGTATCATCAAACTCCTGCACATGGCCACTCTCAGTTTCACGCACAGTGTTGTAAGGATATTGTGCTGCATAGCTGCTATGAGGTTGATCCCATGTTCCTTGATCATTCGCAATTGGGATCCCAATTCGACGGCGCGATTCTTTACTAGTGACAATTGTATTGACCTTATCACCAGCAGCGAGTTTGCTTATTGTGCTTGTGTTGGAATTACGATTATATGGATACTTTCCGTTAGGATCCCGGAACCCAGTGATTACAACATCCTCTTGTGCGCTACCATAATAGCCGTTAGCATCAACACCCTTGCCAGCAACCTTTTCATTGACCTTGAAACTATCATACAATTTTGCACCATAGAAGTGTTCAAATGCTTTGATTGCAACGTCACGATCAACACCAAATGCAGTGATTGCCGCCATGATGCAAGCATTAATGTTGCCTGATGGGATCCCATTTAATGCTTTAAGGAATTGCTGAACTGCAACCTTGGCGCACATTTCAAGCGAACCAATAAACTCCTGAGCACTCTTAATGCCATATGCTTGGTAGCTGTTTTTACCAACCAATGGCAATAAACCAGCTTCAGCATATCGATATCCATCATCAGCAGCGCTGTTCCCTAATGCTTGACCATCTTGAGCACTATCATAAACGAAGTTGTAGAACTCAGATACTGAACACTTATTCAACGATCGAGCAAACAGATAATTGCGATAAAGCTCTTCAGTGGCATGACTGAACGTACGTGGGAATTTTGCTAGCAACTGCTGCTTTTCTGTATATTCATAATCACGTATTTGTGGATAACACTTACAGTAAGCATACGATATCGCTAGGAATGAAGCCATAGCTTCAATTGTCCCTAACCCCAATCCTGGCAGAATTCCAACTAACGTCTGAATGTTCGCTCCGGAATGACCCTTTCCGGTAAATCCAGGAATATCAGGTTCTGTAGCATTAATCATTCGTGTTATTAGTGATGGGTTTTCTTGAGCATTAATAGCAGCTGCAGTATCAGGAGCCGACTTCGAACCGCCAAAGTTAGGACCTCCCCAACGACCATGAATTGGAGGGGTGTTACCTTCACCAACGTTGGCAAAAGCATCACTGGTTAAATTGCCCTTACCCTGCTCATCGATCCCTTTACGGTTACCAACTCCATTGAAAGCGTTACTGTTGTATGTGCCGCTATCAATTGCTAATCTAATAGCATCAGGCCCGATACCAAAGTCAATTTCATCATCACCCATCCCTGGAATAAATGATGTGACGTAATTCAACACCATATTGACGATGATATTGGTGAATGGAATCATGTTCAAGATCTCTTCAATGATTCCTTCCAAACCATTGAAAATATCGAGGAACGATGCAGCCAACGCGTTAATTTGTTCCGTAACCCATTGAACAACATATCCTTCCCCAATCTTAGCTAACGCAATCATACGACGAAGAACTTTTTCAATAAAGTCAAAGAAGTTATAAACTGCAGTAGCAATTGCGTTTGCGTTGATCCCAGTAACAAACCCGGCCTTAGCGGCCTTTGAAAGGATACGTTCAATAGGTTCTTTATACCCCTTCATCTTTTCTGCCATATCAGCGGCCATTTCAATAGCATTAACACCAGACGCAATAAGATCACGAATCTTTCGTGTAATTGCATCAGCGAGGCCACTGGCATCAAATTGCAATTTGAAATCTATACCACCAGCACCAGTGAAGCTCTTGATGATCGATTTAATGTTTGTTGTATCGATCCCGAATTTACGCATTGTTGCTAGCACATTACCAACTGGGCCGCCAATACCGCTAAGATCCATTTCAAGAACGCTATCGGCGATTGAGAGTAATTTGTCAGTATCAAAATTCTCAATATATTCCATGGCACTATCTGCCATATCACCAAGCTTATCGCCGATCCCTTCAAAAAGGTCACCTTCTAAGATACTGTCAAAGATTCCACCAACGCCCGATTCACCACCAATGAGACTACTCAATCCCGACTCAAGACCAATAACCCCATCAAGAATTCCCTCAATAGAATCTAGCCCCTTACCAATATTGTCGAACGACAATCCGCCATCAAAAGCGTTACTAAGATCACCAAAACCGCCAGCCAATGCGCTTAAACCTTCACCAAGCTCAGAACCGCCAGATCCTTTGAATTTGCTATAAATGTCGCCAAATACAGATTCCAGCTTTTCCTTACCAAGTGCACTGACCCCTGAAGCAATATCATTTGACAACTTGCCCATTGCTTCTCCGATTGACGTCTTGCCCTTGATGATATCCTTTGCAAGACTGATCCCAGTTGTTTTGACAATTTTTTCAGCATATGCTTCAATAGCCTTTTGCTCGCTCCCCATCTGCATTTCACTGACAAGCAACTTCTGATTCATTGTGGGGTTTGCTTGGCCATACTGAGCACGAATAGTTGATGCTAACGTGCTACGACCACATGCGGCAGGGTTTGCAGTTGATCCACCAATAGCATGAATGCTGTCTTGAACATTGCCATCTGCATTGTTGGCAACATCACGTGCATTGTTTTTGTCGGTTGTTGTTAAACCGCCTTCACTGATTTCAGCCGACTTTGATAGAGCGTCTTCAGCTTGACTGCGAGGAAGAGAGTGACCAATATCGTAACTGATGATATCCTTGACTTTAGGGGCCCCTGGAACATTATTCAACCAAACATGCTGTCGTTGTGGAAGCGTTGGAATCACCCCAACAACGATTGGAATCTGGCAATCAGGTTCGTCAGCAAACACAACCATAACTTCAGTTCCTTCAGTAGGAGCCATGCTTGCTGCATTGCTACCACCACTGACTGGTTGAACAACTGTTGCCCAAGGAAGATCTACCGTAGGCAACTCAAGAATATTATGTGTATGCAAACCGACGACACGAACCTTACATCGTCCCAATTTCAGTGGATCATCACGATCCTCGATAATTCCAAAGTAAATTGTATTCATCTATTTTCCACAACGTTGATCACATCTTTCGTGTCATGTACGCCTTGACACCCATGAACATTCCAACCACGCTAGCCTGCGCGACATAAAAAAGATCAAGAAGATCTCGCAAAGCTAAAATTCGTGAATCAGGAACAAAAGGACTGAATAATAATAGTGTAATGACAAGCATTGATAACATTGCAACCCATGCCATCCTTACCTGGTTTTGATCCTTTTGGTTGTCGATCTGCAACTTGATTAATTGCTCACTAATTTGCAGATCTTTCTCACTGATTATTCCATCTTTATCATGGTCGAAATTCATTAAAAGTACATTGACAACAATTTCGTATTTTTACTTAAGAGCTGCTCTTAAGTAAAAATAATCGGCTGATAATATGATGTAGTTGTTTTGAAAAACGAGCACTTAATAGTAATCACTGACGAAAAATCTTTTAAAACAAATGCTCTTAAACATTATTGGAACCCACAGGCGTTGTCGATTAAAGATTTTGAGCAAGATTTGCGAATGTTTAACTCTACCGCTCAATCGATCGACAAATACGCAACCAATGGTTGTGATAAGGTACAAGAACGGTTGTTATTGAACAAGATTATTATTATTCATAATGTATTTGGTCGGTTCACAGCATATGGGTTGTTCTATAAAACCGATCCAAAACATTGGCGCCTTTTAAAATCATTTTTGTCGTTTCTTAAGATCCTTCCACTAGATTGTCAACAACAATCGATAGAAGATGATTATAACGTTATCAGCATCTTGAATTCATTGTGAGACCCAGATAATATGACATACAAATCAAATGCAGTCGACAACATTATTGCCTTGCGTCTATTGACAATTTTATGCACACCATTCGAAGAATTTCCAGCTTACAAAGTTGGTATCATTGATAATAAAGGCAAATATATTGTTCCTGCAAGTAAACGCACACAAGAACAAAAACGCAACTTAACATACCTCGATCGTTTAATGATCAATGTTAAAAAGATGATCAACAAGCTTCCTGGTGGTGAAAATAAATTAAAAAATATCGTTAGTGCAATGATTCTTGTTAAAGAAAGTTATCAACAACGCACCCCCGTTGAAATGTTGACTGAAAATCAGCTAACCGATATTGTCAATGGATATAATACTGGTGATATTCGATACCAAGAGATTATTCGCCTATGGTGTGATTATATCAAACAGAAGGAAATTCGTGAGGAAATTGGTGTTGGTGCTATTGGTGGGGGACAAGGTCAACCACCAACAAACAACACTAGCGGAATTGCAATGACACAACTCCCATTAGGAGCTAAACCAGCAGTTGTTCGTCGTAAACCACACAACGCAATTTTAGGCACAATTTCACTGGATCCAAACAAAGATGTTTAACAAATTATTAAATTTCTTGGGTGGTTTCAAAACAAAAATTATTATTGGTGCCGTTGTGTTGTTGGCTTGCTATGGCGGATACAAATGCATATACAACACTGGGTATAATGCTGGAGTAGGGTACATTAGTGAGCAGGTGAAGATTGAAAAAGCAAAATGGGAAGCGTCAATCAACACTTTACAAAAACAACATGAAACTGAAATTGCAAAACTCAATGCGCAGCACAACAGTAAAGTCAATCAGCTAAACAAACAAATCGATTAGTCAAATAGTCGACGTATCCTGAGAGGGGTATGAAAAAATAGTGATTGAAATGCTGGAAAGCCGTAAAGCCCAATCAGCTACAAAGTAGAGATGAAACAAACTCAAGCTTGAAAGCGACGAAAGTAAAAAAAATGATTGGGATCAAGCAAGGTTAAACCCTAAACTTGGAAATAATTGGTAATCAGCAGCGAAGCCCCGAAAAGGGGAACGTTCAACGACTAGGAAGCCTCAAAATCGCGAGGACAGTGGTCACCAACCCTTCGGGTTGAAGATATAGTCTGCGCTCTAATGAAAGTTAGAGGAGAGCCCAACGAGGCTCCATGATGGTGTTACGTACCATTTAATAGAATTTAATTGATAGTAACGAAAAAACCTTGTTGCTTTTTGAAATCAAACCCAGTACAATACATAATATTGTGTATTTGGAAA
>ERZ1027089.512-NODE-512-length-19327-cov-25.930780_pt1 | contig 19327 bp, 20 predicted proteins | sample MGYA00519412_ERZ1027089 | MGnify/ENA primary metagenome ERZ1027089 (study PRJEB26926, sample SAMN06164433) | human gut metagenome | biome: ENVO:00009003; feature: ENVO:2100002; material: ENVO:00002003 | host: Homo sapiens | place: USA | collected 2012 ... | reverse complement strand
ATGTAAACCATGTGCTTGCACAAAGTGTAAACCATGTTACTCTTGACACAAGCCCGCTCCCCTACGAAAAGCGATAGGGATAGTGCGGTTGTGGGAGGGTTGGTGCGGGGTGAGGAGATGGTGCAACGATTCCTCTAACCTGTTTTTGATAATTGCAGTGATATTTCGGGAGGGGCAAGCCCGCTCCCCTACGAAAAGCGAGAGGGATAGTGCGGTTGTGGGAGGGTTGGTGCGGGGTGGGGAGATGGTGCAACGATTCCTCAATAGTTGACAGTGCTTTGCACTGAAACAGAAGCTCACCTTTGGGCAGACAGATTTGTCGTCAGATTGCATAAATTGAGTGCAGGCGGACTTGCGCCTGTCAAACGAAATTTGTACAGGATGACGGAAAATATGCAAGCTTGGCGTGCGGCAAAGGCGATAGCCGTTAATTGTGCGGTATTGCCTTGAGTTTTTTGTTATACAAGTTGTCATATTTTCAGATTCAACGCTTTAAACGTACAAAATCGCATTAATCTTTATATTGTTTCACCAAAACAAAAAAGTTTTTTTGTGCAAAATGCCAATTGCAAATCTAATTGCGATATAGTATGATTAGAAATAGCTTAAAAGCTAGAAAAATATTTTATGGAGGACAAAAAAATGAAGTTTACAAGAACTTTAGCAAGTGTTGCAGCTGCAGCTTTAGCTGTATCTTCACTTGCAATCGGCGCTTCTGCAGCTGTTTTTAAGGCAACTGTTGAAGAAAACGGTGCTCCCGCATCTAACAAGTGGGAACTCAAGTACGATGAGTCTGTTTACGAATGGGCTCCCAATGTAACTAAGGTAGTTGCTACAATTACAAACGAAGCTTACGTTAACGGTGTTTTAGGCGGTAACGTAATCAATGCTGACGGTTCATCCGGTTGGGCAGCTTCTGCTCAGTGCGAATCTGCTACAGCAGGCACAAGCGAATGGGTATGGGACGGCTTAAACGGTCTCGCATCAGGTATGGTTACTAACGAAGATACAGGCGAAACATCAGAGTCCGGTTACTTCAAGGTTGAGATCTGGTGGATGAACGCAGTTGAAAACGAAGACAAGTCAACTGCTCCTGCTACAACATTTATCGACAAGGTTGAATTCTTCGATAAGGACGGCAAGTCTCTTGCTGCTTACACAACTCCCACTGACCCCACTGCTGAAGTTACAACTTCACGCGCAGGTAAGTTAAACGTTGGTCTCGAAGCTCAGTTCGATTCAACAGTTGGTACAATCGGCGAATGGCCTTCACTTCCTAAGACAACTTTCAGAGATACAGGTAAGGACATGACTATTACTTACGATTTCTGGCAGTATGGTCCTGTTAAGTTTGGCGGCAACTACGTTGCTATTCAGACAGATCTCCCTTGGGAAGATTATGACAACAACACTAACTTATACAATGCTGACAACGTAAAGGTTTCTTCTATCAAGCTTGATGGCAAGGAATACGGCGATCTTACAAAGCTCGCAGTTAACAACGAAGGCGGCGGACTCAGAATCACTCTTATGAACGAGTGGAACGACAACTTCAAGAACGGCAACGCTCCTTTATCAGGCGTTGAGCTTCCCTCTTTCACAAAGTTCGAAATAACATTCTCAGTTGGCGAACCCAACGGAGCTGAACAGCCTTCAGATCCTGTTAAGCCCGGCGAAACAGAAGATCCTGTTAAGCCCGGCGAAACAGAAACTCCTGTTGAGCCCGGTGAATCTTCAGGTGATGTTAACCCCGGCGATTGCTCAGGCGAGCCTGTTAACCCTCCTACAGGTGCTGCAGTAGCAGTTATCCCTGCAGTTCTCGCAGCAGCAGCAGTTGCTACAACAGGTATCGTTCTTAAGAAGAGAAGCAAGTAATCGCTTTTAAGTGATTAAACGCTTTAATTAAAGAGCATACAGCCCCTCCGCTTATGGCGGAGGGGCTTTTGTTATATTGGGATACTATGGGTAAGAAAAAAGCTCCGCAACGGGTGGTGCGGAGCTTTTGCATTATATATGAGCTTATTGTTCATTATGGAAGGGTCTGCGTTTGTTTTCAAGTACGACCTTGACAATTGCAGAATATATATCCTTTCGAGCGTAGCTGCAATAGCCGTCTACTACCGAACGTTCCTCATCCTGCGTTACCGTTACTATTTTTACGGGAACAAGGTCAAGCACCTTTTCGGATATTATCCGCTTGCATTTTTCGCAGTGGCAGGTGTTGAAGCGTCTTAACGCATCGTCAAGTATCTCGTCAATGATTATGCGGTTTATGTCTATCGTTATCTGTCCTGTGTGACGTGTTACGCTTTTAACCGTCTGCTGTGGCTCATCGTCCTTCGGGATATGGAGCATCGGGTTATGCTTTGTGTGAGATTTAGGAGCGGATGTGCCTCGCTTTGACTGCGTATAGTTACGCAGTTTGTCCTCTACGGTGCTTTCGGCAAGCGATCTTTTCTCTCTTTCCTGCTCGGCAGGCGGTAAGAACGGATTGACACCTGAGGGTTTTGCATTTATAAGATTCATTACCTGTCTTGTCTTGCTTGATTTGTATTCTTCTGCCACAGGAGGCGCTCCTTTCGCGAATTACTGTTTCTTTGACGGTCTGCGGACGGGACGTTTGCTGTCCTTTCTCTGCGATTTTTTCATCGGCACACCGGTCACTTCGTTGATAAGACTGCGGTATTCTGCGGTCGCCTTGGAGCGTGGGGCATATTCCATTATGGAAATTCCGTGTGCAGGGGCTTCCGCAAGAGAAACGTTTGTGCTTATCCTTGAGCTGAGTATCTTTGTGCCAAGCTGTTCGGCTATCATTCCGGCAAGCTCCTCAACTTCTTTTGTAAGCACAAGTCGGGGATTATATTTATTAAGCAATATGCCTGTAATCTCCAGATCCTTGTTGTAATATTTCTTTACGGCGAAAATCGTTTCTTTAAGCTGTGCTATTCCCTGCAGGCTGAGTATCTCGGCTATCATCGGAATAATCAGCTTGTCCGCCGCTGTATATGCGTTTATCGTGAGGATGGAAAGCGCAGGAGGGGTGTCTATCATTATGTAATCATAATCGTCCATAACATCAGACAGCGCCTCTCTGAGAAGGTACTCTCTGCCCACTCCGGTAAGCTCAAGCTCACAGCCCGACAGCAGTATGTTTGCGGGGATAACATCGCAGTTATCCGTGCATTGTATTGCCTCTTTTACGGTGCAGTTTCCCTTGAATACATCGTACATAGTATAGCTTTCTTCTGCGTCAGCACCAAGGCTGAAGCTGAGATTTCCCTGCGGATCGAGGTCTATTGCAAGAACGCTCTTACCGCTTTCGGTTAGTCCTCCGCAGAATGCGGCGCAGGTCGTGGTTTTGCCGACACCGCCCTTCTGATTTGTTATCGCTATAACAACTGCCATACAGTGTATCCTCTCTTTGCCTTATCGGGTTAAATTTTAGTTTTTCAAATTATTTACAGATAAAAGCAATCATACCCGCTGAAAAAGCGGGTATGAATATTTCTGATTACTTTAATTACAATGTGTGCTGAAGATCTTCCATCTCTGAATCTTCGGGCTGATAGATGTGGTAGTTTGCCTTACCGTTCTTCTTTACGAAGTACATAGCCTCGTCAGCGGCGGCAACTACCTTGTTGCTGTCATCGCCGTGTTCGGGGTAGAACGCTATACCGATACTTGCCTTTACGTTTATCGAAACGTTGGCAAGCTCGGAGTGGTAGCCCTCGTAAAGCTCATCTATAAGGTCAAGCGACAGGCTCTCTATCTCCTCGATCTGCTTAGGATCAGTGATACAAAGAACAAACTCGTCACCGCCGAAACGTCCTGCGAATCCGCTTCCCTTTACGCGCTGTTTGATACAGCCGGCAACATACTTGATAACCTCGTCACCTACGGAATGTCCGAAACGGTCGTTTATGAACTTGAAGTCGTCAACGTCTATAAAGAGTACCGCAACCTTTGCGTGTGCGCTACGCTCAATCTCGCTCTTAAGCTCACGCTCAAATGTGCTTCTGTTATAAAGCTGTGATAAGAAGTCATAGCTTGCACGCTCGGAAAGCTGAAGCTCAAGCTTCTTTTCGCTGTCTATGTCGGTTACGACACCGATAACACGGAGCGGTTCGCCAAGACGGTCGGTTACGCAGAGCGCACGGATAGAGAACCATAACAGGCTTCCGTTTTTTGTGGTCATCTGATACTCGCCGCTGTGACCTGTTCTGTTCTTGAGCAGTGTGCTTATATCACGCTTATAGATTTCGGCATAATCCTCCGACATTATCTTATCAAGGAACTTACCGTTTGCAAGCTGAGCTTCTGACGGGTCTATGTCGAACTTCTCCTTGAAGTTATCCGAAACGTACATTGTTTCCTTGTGGAAATCCCACTCGAACAGCATATTGTCCGAAATGTCCGAAATCGTTCTGTGAAGCTCCTCAGACATGCTTACGTCATCGAGCATATTGTTGAACAGCTCGGAAATATCCTTGAACTCATTGTGTGTCTTTATATCAAGACGCTTGTCACGGTCGCCCTCCTGTATCTCACGGGCAACCTTTACCATCTCGTTCATCGGGTTTACGATAGACTTTGTGATAAGAATACCGAGAAGTGCGCATATAACGGCAAGAACCACCATAGTACCGAGCGATATTGCGAGCGGAACTGTGATCTGCGACATTGCCATATTTGCGGGGTAAACGCTTACCCACTTCCAGTTTGACGTGGACGCACCTGTGAAATAATTGTAGCAGCCGAGCTTACCGCCTGCGTTATAGTCAACGTTATTTTCAGCCGATGTGGGCTTAGTTGTGGACTTCATAACATCTATTATTCCGCTGTCGGAAATATCATCTATCTTCTGTACGGCGGTACCCTCGTAATTCAGCACGCATCCTGTGCCGTCGGTTACGGAAAGATAGCCCTTGCCGTCGCCGTATGACGACTTAGACAGTATTTCGCTTATCTTTGAAAGGTCGATAATCTCTATGACGAATCCGTCAACATTGTTGAGGCCGTCCGCATCTATGCTCTTTGCAACGTAGAACACGCTTGTTTCGTAGTCCTCGTTGTTCATATAGATCTTTGAAATCTTTATCGAGCCTTCGGAATAGCCCTCAAGCTCCTCGAAGCCGAAGAAGCTCTCCTTCATGCCCTGTATATCCTCATATTCGTAAACGATATTGCCGGAGGAGTCGGTTATCACAAGGTTCTTGAAGCCGCTGTTCCTGTCGGCGATATTCTCGGCAATGAGTGAAAGCGTTGCCTTTGCGTCATCACCCTGACCGCTCTGTGCAAGCGTTCCTGCAGGCCTGCTTAATGAAAGATAAGCAACATCGGATATACACTCGTTTATGTACTGATTGATTATCTCCTGCTGAGCCGCACCTGCCGCTCTTGCAAACTGGCTTACCGAATTTGCAGCAAAGCCCGTCATACTGAAATATCCCACTATGCCGACTATCAGCATCGGTATTACGGCGAAAGCCGTAGTGAGTATGCGTAAAGTCGTTTTGATCTTTAATGACTGCATTTTATAAAACCTCCGAAACCCTTAAATTCAATATCAATCAACCGTTTCATATTTTTATGTTAAATTCTGTCAAAGCATATCACGTTTTTCACGTTCCTTCTGCAGCATTTCAAACTGCAGCTTGTAGATATATCTTGAAATAGTTTCTTCCTGCGAATGAGAAACACCGATAAAGCGGCAACCGTAGCCTGTACCGGTTTCCTGCGAATCTATCGCCTGTTCTCTCAGCACCTCCGCATTAAGCTCAAGACGTGAGCCGGACAGATTGATTATCATCAGCAATTTGTCGCCCTTGGCGAAATGCCTGCGTGCGTCTGTGCAGATGAAAAATACTCCGCCGACATTTATATCCTTGATGTATATTTCGGCAGGCGGATCAAGCGGAACGGGCTTGTCATCGCCCTCCTGCATTCTTAGTGTTATAAACGCTCTTTCATTCGTTTTTATCTTGAAATATCTTCTGCGCTCTTCAAGAAGCTCCGCCTTATCGGGTCTTAATATCACATTAAGCTGGCGGTCGGTCGATACGGATACGTTCGTCTTGTATCTGTAGCGGTCGCCGTCACGCATACGGGCAATGACGTAAACATACTGAGATGTGTCGATCTCGGGCATTCTCCGTCCCTTTATCATCAGCATATTGTCGATAATATTATCGTTAAGGTCATACATTATCGGAAAGTCGAAGTTGCTCTCGGTGTACATCAGCCGCTCACCGTCAAGCGAGGTTATCTCAAAAGAAGTAAAGTCTTCTTTCTTATAGCTCAAAAAGCACAACTCCCCTTTCCTTAAGACACGGGGAAAAGGCATTACAGCCGCACCCAACACGCCTATATTATCATTTATCATTAAGTATACAATAAATTGAACAATAAATCAAGCAGAATCGGCAGTTTTTTAGTCGGTTTTTAAAAATTCTGCGAATTGTTTAAAAAGTACAGCTTGTTTTTATACAATTTAATTAAGAAAAGTTCGTTGACTTTTGTAAGGTGGCTATAATATAATTAGTATAAGCAGAAGTTTGTCGTAAGGGAGGTGCGGTAGCGGAATGTTGTTCCGCAGGGTCTATGCAGAATTTTTTTCACGCCGACACATCGAAAGCACGCACTGTCTGCGAGAAAGCAAGCGTAGCTGTCAGAGCGGTGCTTGCGCTCCCGGCGCTTCTGAGCCTTATGTCGCTGATAATACAGACAAGAATGTGGCGGACGGAGGGGTTTCTCGCCGCAGGACTTGCTGTTCCTGCGATATGCGTTGCCGTGTGGCTTGCGTTCACCTTCCTTTTGTTCTTTATATGCGAAACACGGTCAAGACGTATAAAACGATGCACCTACTTCGAGATACAGAAATCCGCCGCAATTCTCAGCAGGTACGGCGGAAAAATATCGGCGGACACGGGCGGGATACAACGCAGGCTGTATATAATACCGTATGATGAGATGAAGCTGTCTGTGAAAAAAGGCAGGCTTGTCTTTACGGGGAAAATCAGATGCTACGAGGGCGATTCTGACCGTCTGGGGTACCACATAAGGCAGGGCAAGCCTGAATTTGACAGCTGGTGGCTTAATGAAAACGGCTTCAGGGAAATATCCTCGCTGACGCTTCCGCTGTGCTTTCCGAAGCAGAAAACGATTTTCAGGCACTGCTCGCTCGCTCAGAAGCGGTATCTGCTAAGGTGCGAGAAAAAGAAAGCCGCCGAAACAAAGCCCGTTTCAAGACCGAAAACAAGAATGGTCTACAGGCAGGCAAGGAAAAGAACGTTTACCGAGCTTCCCACATTCGACAGGAAGTGGTAGCTTGTACGATTGTGCAGTCTGACTAAAAAATACAGCCGTTGCATATTGTCAGTCACCGCTTTTAGAGAATCGTACAAAAATCAACAGATTTTTCCTACCAGCCTTACAAAACGGTAAAAAATGTTGTATAATATACAATTGAGTTGTTAGAACTGTAACTTGAAATTTGTTAAAATCACACCAAAAACCATATAATGTTAACATAACTTAAGGTGGTTTTCTACATATTGTAACTTTGTTACACCGAAATACAAAATACGGAAATCGTTCATCGTATTAACTGTTTATGACACGGGGAACATTTCCTGAGAAGGACCGCTTGAAAAGGAGGATATATGGCACTTTTCAACACAAACGCTTTTCGCATTACCGAACAGGGTCTGTCTGTTCTGTGGCAGAAGCAGCAGATAATCGCACAGAATATAGCAAACCAGGATATGCCCGGATATAACTGCAAGTATCTTGATTTTTACGCTGTACTCAAGGACAGAATGGAAAGCACGAGCGTCGTCGGAGGTAAGGCGAAGGAAGGCTCAAAGCAGGTCGAGCTTGCTACCAGAGTGTACGAGGACACTGCGACCAACACTCAGCCGGACGGCAACAACGTAGACGTTGATTCGCAGTCAAACGAGCTTGCAAAGGTACAGCTTCACTATCAGGCTCTCAAGAACCAGATGAACGGAGAGTTCACAAGACTGCGTTCGGCAATGAAAACGTAATTTTAGGCAATACCGCACAATTAACGGCTATCGCCTTAAAGCAGACGCTTTAAAATAATGGATTATATACAGTGAAACGGATTTCAACGCTTTTTTGACATACAGAAAGGAGTTTTTTGCATGGCATTTTTAAGTTCGCTTAATATAGCCGCATCGGGCATGGCAGCGGAAAGGCTGCGTCTTGATGTAATTTCGCAGAATGTTGCGAACGCAAAAACCACCAGAACGGAGGACGGTACGCCGTACAGAAGGCAGGTCGTACTGTTCAGTGAAAACAAGGGTTTCAACTCTGTGCTTGAGGAAACTATAGCAAAGAGGAAAGAAAAAATAGCAGGGGGAGTGCCTGCAAATACTGTTTCTGCGACTAAAAACAAGGGCGTGCTTGTAACTGAGATAGTCGAGGACGAAACACCGCTCACACCCGTGTACGACCCGACCCACCCCGACGCAGACGAGAACGGCTATTACTATCTGCCGAACGTTGACGTGGCGGAAGAGCAGATGGACGCTATGGCAGCTACACGTTCGTATGAAGCCAACCTTGCTGTGCTGAACGCCGTGAAATCAATGGCGCAGACGGCACTCAGCATAGGAAACAACTAACGATACCCGAAAGGAACTGATATAAATGTTTATAGTACCACTTACAAGCAGTATCACCCCTATGGAAACGATAAGTCAGAAAAAGCAGACCGAAAGCACAGATGACGGCGAGGCAACGTTCTTCGATGTTTTTGAGTCGCTTGTAAAGAACGTCAAGGAAACCGACGCACAGGTACAGAAGGATTCTGTCGATCTTATGCTCGGCGATGTCGACGATCTTGCACAGATACAGGTAAATCTTGAAAAGGCGGCTACCGCTGTGGATCTGCTTGTTACTGTCAAGAACAAGGCTGTTGACGCATACAACGAGATAATGCGTATGACCGTCTGATCAATACTGATCTACACTTCAAGGGAAGGATACATATATAGATGAAGGATAAGCTTTCCGCTTTCTGGAGCGGATTCAAAGATAAATGGAGCTCGCTTGCGAAAAATCTGCGGATATTCATAATAACTGCGGTATCGGTAGTAATAGTTGCCGCAATCGTGCTTGCGATAGTGCTTAATCAGAAGGGATATACGGCTATTTATACCGGACTTGACAGCGAGGAAAGCTCGCAGGTCGTTTCGGCAATAAACGAGCTTGGAATAACGGACGTAAAAATGGGTACGGACGGCAGTATCTCTGTACCGAGCGACCAGGCGGACAATGTAAGAATGCAGCTTAGTATACAGGGATACCCCAAGTCAACGTTCAACTTTGACGTATGGAACAGCGGCATAGGTATATGGTCGACCGACACCGAAAAGAAGGTACTTCAGATACAGCAGTTACAGACGCATCTTATGAAAGCCATCAACACCATAAGTGCGGTCAAGAACTCTTATGTTATATCACTATGCCGGAGAACAGCAATTATGTTATCTCCACGGACAGCGAAGAACCGAGAGTCAGCGTAAAGCTTGATCTGAAAAACGACGCACAGCTTACGAGCGATCAGGTTGAAGGTATCTATGCACTGGTGCTGAACTCTTTGCCGGGTCTTGAGCGTGAAAACATATCAATACTCGACTCGGACGGCAAGCTGCTAAGCGGTGAGAACACGACCGTTGAGGAGGACGTGCTGTACCAGTCAAGACTGAACTTCCAGGAGCAGATGCAGAGCCTGCTCAAGAGCCAGCTCAACGACACGCTGAAAAAGCTGTACAAGGACTACACGATAAACGTAAACGTAAAGCTCAATTACGATAACTCAAAGTCGGAATATACCATCTACACACCGTCTGTAGCAGAGGACGGTACATCGGGCGGTATGATAGAAAGCTCCACAAAGAACGAGGGCTGGGGCGGTATAGGCTCGCTGTCGGGCGTTGTAGGCACAACAAGCAACAGCGACATTTCACCGAACTATCCGACTATCACGGGCGACGGCGATAACCAATATTACTATCAGAACAGCATTACCGTAAAGCGTCTTGTAAACACCGAGATTAGACAGCTTGAAAAGAACGGCTATTCGGTAGATAAAATAACGGCGGCTGTAACGGTAGATCAGGTAAATATGCTTGAAGCGGACAAGGAACAGCTCCGTGAAGTAATTGCGTTTGCTATCGGCGCAGACGTTGCAAATGTTACGGTTGCAAACTACCCGTTTGTTATAAACGGCAACAACGGTACTAACGGTGGCGGCAATACGATAAACAGAGGCGGAAGCGTTGACTGGACGGTTTATATCATACTCCTGCTCGGACTTCTTGTGCTTGCACTGCTTATCGTAGCTATTCTTACAAGCAACGCAAAGAAGAAGAAACGTGCAAAAGCAAGAGCCAAGGCGGCGGCCGCACAGGCAGCGGCGGCACAGGCGGCGCAGGAATCTGCCGCTCTCAGCTTTGAGCCTCAGCCTCAGCCGGACGAAGAATTCAACATACAGCACCTTGACGACTATGACGACGAGTCAAAGAGTGCGGTTCTCAAGAAGGAAATCAAGGATTTCTCACGCACAAATCCCGATGTCGTTGCCCAGCTCATACGTTCTATGATGAAAAACGGCTAATGATATTGACAGCATAAAGGAAGGATATATATGGAGGCACTCACCAGCGCACAAAAGGCGGCAATAATCATAAGCTCTATCGGTACGGAAAATGCGTCCGAGGTATTCAAGCACTTCTCCGACGAGGAGGTAGAGCAGATCACGCTTGAAATAGCAAGAATGAACTACTACCCTATGGAAGTGGTGGACAGCGTTCTTAACGAGTTCTATGAGCTTTGCCTTACCCAGAAGGTAATATCCGAGGGTGGTGTGGAGTATGCCCGTGACATACTTGAAAAGGCATTCGGTCCGCAGACGGCACAGGCGCTGTTTGAAAAGATAACAAAGCAGTTCCAGACAAAAGCGTTTGCATTTGTCCGCAAGGCAGACTATAAGAACCTGCTTGCAATGGTACAAAACGAGCATCCGCAGACAATTGCGCTGATACTTTCTTACGCAAGGAGCGATCAGGCATCGGCTATTTTAAGCGAACTGCCCAAGAAAACAAGGATAGATGTAGTCGAGCGTATGGCTAAGATGGACAGGGCATCGCCCGATGTCGTAAAGTCTATAGAGCGCACGCTTGAAAAGAAGTTTGACAATCTTGTTACCGCCGACACCACAGAGGTCGGAGGTATAGACTATGTTGCGGAGGTCATGAACAACGTAGACCGTGCAACAGAAAAATACATATTCGACGAACTGACGCTGAGAGATCCGAAGCTGGCAGACGATATACGCTCAAAGATGTTCGTATTCGAGGATATAGTAACTCTCGACAATATGGCTATACAGGCGTTTATACCCGAGGTCGATTCAAAGGATCTTGCGGTTGCTATCAAGGGCTCTACTCCCGAGGTCGCAGAGTGCATCTATGCAAATATGTCTACCCGTATGCGTGAAAGTGTACAGACAGACGTTGAGTATCTTCACAATGTCCGTATGCGTGATGTTGAGGAGGCTCAGCAGAGAATCGTATCCATCATACGCAGACTTGAGGACGAGGGTACTCTCGTTATCTCAAAGGGCAACAAGGAAGACGAAATCATCGCATAATACGAAAGCGAGGAATATATTTTGGCAGGCGTATTCAAGGCGGGTCGGGGCGGTTATTATCCCGTACAGCCTACAACAGATACAGTTGTTATCGACAACTCAATAAAAGTAAAGCCTGTCGCACCGCAAGCTCCCTTGCAGGAAACAGTGACGGCCGACACCGCAGAAAATACGGCGGTCACCGATGAAGCATCGGCAAAGCACAGGCAGGAACTTGAGCAGGAAAAAGAGAAGATAACAAGCTATTATCGTGAGCAGGGTGAAAAGGCACTTGCCGATGCCCGTGAAAAAGCACAGAGAATACTCAGCGAAACCGAACAGCAGGCGCAGGATTATGCCGCACAAGCAAAGGCACAGGCTGAGGCAATCTTTGAAAAAAGCAGGTCGGACGGCTTTGCGAAGGGTCACGAGGACGGTTATGCCGCAGGGCTTGACAAATGCCGTGATATGCTCTCGGAGATCAAAAGGCTCAGCGAGCAGATAGTAAGCGACAAGGCGGAACTTTTTGACAGCTACGAGGTCGAGATATTTGACACGGTAATGGAGATAGTAAACCGCATAACGCTGAATTCTCTCGGTCAGAAGGACAAGGCGGTCATCAAGAAAACGATAAAGGAAGCGGGAAAAAGCTTCCGTGGCAGTGAATATGTAAAACTGACCTTATCAAAGACCGATGTCAGCGAAGAAATGGCGGCGGATACCGACTATTTCAAAAAGCTGTTCACGAATGTAAAGAACGTGGAGGTCGAGGTGCTTAAGGACGCACCGAGCGGTACTGTTATAATTGACAACGGCAGTGAAATTACCGATGCCGGAATACAGACACAGCTCAAGATGATAGAGGAACTGGGCAGAGGAAAGTACCGCAGAGCGCCGTCGAGGAAAAAGGCCGAGAAGCAGGATGAACCTGCGGCACAGGCAGAAACCGACAATGACGGCGGCGAAGAACAAAGCGAATAACTCCCTTATTTGAAAGGACTTTAACATGGATCTCGGCGGATTTCTGACAGAACTCAGAACTACCGATACATATAAGTATCTGGGTAAAATTGAAAAGATAGTCGGAATGACGATCGAGGCGAGCGGACCGCTGTGCAGTATAGGCGATGTGTGCCGTATCTACACAAAGGATATGAAGTCGCATATCCCTGCCGAAGTGGTGGGATTCAACGAGCATAAGGTACTGCTTATGCCGTATACCGACCTTGAGGGCATAGGTCCGGGCAGTATAGTTGACAACACCGGCGACAAGCTGAACGTAAGAGCCGGCGACAAGCTGATAGGAAGAATAATCGACGCACTGGGAAATCCGCTTGACGACGGAGAGCCGATTGAATATACAGACACAGTGCCTATAGCAGGCATTCCTGTAAATCCGCTCACCAGACCGAAAATACACGAGCCTATAGAACTTGGCGTAAAGGCGATCGACGGACTTCTCACAATGGGCAAGGGGCAGAGAATGGGTATCTTTGCAGGCTCAGGCGTAGGCAAGTCAACGCTTATGGGTATGATTGCACGAAAGGTAAAGGCCGATCTCAACGTTATAGCGCTTGTAGGCGAGCGTGGCAGAGAGGTAAGAGAATTTATAGAAAACGACCTCGGAGAAGAAGGTATGGCAAGGTCGGTCGTTGTTGTCGCAACATCGGATCAGCCTGCGATGATGAGAAATAAATGTCCTATGACGGCTACGGCTATAGCGGAATATTTCTGCTCTCAAGGCAAGGACGTTCTGCTGATGATGGATAATCTTACACGTTTTGCTATGGCACAGCGTGAGATAGGTCTTTCGACAGGCGAGCCTCCCGTTGCAAGAGGCTATACCCCGTCAATATACGCCGCAATGCCGAAGCTGCTCGAAAGGGCGGGAAACTTCGAAAAAGGCAGTATAACGGGAATTTATGCTGTGCTTGTTGAGGGTGACGATACAAACGAGCCTATATCGGATACCGTAAGAGGTATAATTGACGGACATATAGTTCTGAGCCGTAAGATAGCGGCGCAGAACCATTATCCTGCAATTGACATACTGCCGAGCATCTCACGTCTTATGTCGGCAATTGCAGACCCGGAGCATAATAAAGCGGCAGGAAAGCTGAGAAATCTGCTTGCACTTTACACCAACAATGCAGACCTTATCTCGATAGGAGCGTACAAGAAGGGTACAAACCCGGCTCTTGACGAGGCGATAAAGAAGATAGACAAGATAAACGATTTTCTGATGCAGGGAATGTATGAATCGTTCTCGATGGAGGATACCATAAAGCTGTTAAAGGCGGCGGTTTCCTGATAACAATGCGATATGAAGAAGTTTAATTTTACATTGCAGTCGCTGAAAAAGTACAACGATCAGGTGCTTGACAGCGAGAAATCAATACTCGGCAGACTAAGGGCGGAGCTTGCGGAAATGCAAAGCGAGCTTGACGCAAAGGTGGCTGAGTACGAACAGAGCATAGACAAGCTGAACGAGCTTGTGCGGGGCGGTACTACCGCTATGAGATTATCACTGCACAAGAAATATGTTTCCTCTTTGCAACAGGATATATATCGCATAAAGGGGCTTATGGCGCACAAGCGTGAGGAAATCGAGAATCAGCTTCAGAAGGTCATAGACGCTACCAAAGAGGTTTCAAAGCTGGAAAAGCTGGAGGAAAAACAGCTTGAGGAGTACAGATACGCCTCGCAGAAGGAGCAGGAGCAGATCATAGAGGAATTTGTGACAAACGGCTCTTCAAACGGAGGTAATACACCGTAAATTGTTGACATATAGTTCGAACTGTGGTACAATACAAGGTGGAAAGCTGTGCAATTTTCATAAATTTTAACGGTTCAAACACGTTAAATATATAAAAGTTGTTAAAAAGCATATATTGTTTTTGACAATGAATAGCACTGAAAGGGGGTGAGATATGATGAATGGGACAGCAGTATTGCCTGCCGTTGTTACAACGTTTGCAGGCAATGCCGCCACAATCTCGACAGGTAGCGCACAAAACGGCTCAGCAAGCGGTACTGCCGGAGGCTTCTCCGATACGCTCGGTGCTATGGTAACAAGCGGTCAGCAGTGCAATATGAACTCGGCTGTGCGAATGAATGCCGATAATAAGGCTGTTATGAACGGCGAGATATTAAGCGGGTTGAACGAACTTGAGCAGAATGCACAGGAACTGAAGGAACTGCTTAAAACAGCCGAGCTTGCAGGATATCTGCAAGGCGGTACGATGCAGTTTTACGCTGACGCAATGCAGACGGACAACAGCGAGCTTATGCAGATCATGAACGGTCTTGAGGTCAGCAGTCCGATAGGCGATGTGTTATCCGAAGAAGGTGCTTTAAGCAAAATTGCAGACGGAAATGACATTGATACGGCTCTCGGTTTACAAAATGGAGAGATTTCCGCCGTAAATGATTTTGCAAGTGAAATTCAGATGAATAACGGTGACTCTGCGGATACTGTAAAACAGACGAACGTCAAAGCGGAAATCGCTTCAGACAGCATTGCCGGTGAAAATGCTGTGGCTGCAACGGCTGACAAGTCAGACGCTTTTGCAAGCGTGGCTGTCGGAAATGCCGAAAAGTCTTCAGATGCGGATAATATACGATCTGAGGTGGATATGATTTCTACCGATAAAACCGACAATATCGGAAGTCGGGAAACAGCCGGTATAAAAGCGGACGGTGTAAAAGCGGATAGTGTAAAAGCAGGTAATTCTGAGGCCGTAAAGGCTGAATTTACGGTAACGTCATACGAAAAATACGGCGACAACAGCGTGAAGCAGGATATGCAGACGCAGGAGGATAACGCTCCGATAATGGCATTTGCCAAGAGGAACATCGAAAGCAAGAGCGATGAACTGAGAGCGATAACCAAGGGAAACGAGGTCACAAAGTCTGACAGCGACCTTGAAACCGAGCAGAAGGTTACCGACAAGAATGCGGTAAGCGATATGCTTGCAAAGGGCAGTGACGTATTTGCAAGAACAGAAAGCCGTTATGACGAAAACGGGCAGGAAATCCGCACGATCAGAGTACCGATAAGCGATATGGCAAGCTTTGTGAGCGAACACGCACCGAAAGCTAACGGTAAGAGTACAATGACGGTTGTGCTTACACCCGAAACACTGGGCAAAATCACGGTTCGTATGGCAAATGAGGGCGGAAAGCTCACGGTTGAGATACTGACGGAAACTCAGGCGGCGAAGGAGCTTTTACAGGCAAAGTCCGAGCAGCTTGCGTATGCACTGAAGAATGACGATGTGGAGCTTACCTCGTACAAGGTGGAAACCTCGCAGGCGGAACTTTTCCAGAGAGATTTTGACGGCAGCAGTAAGAACCCTTACAGACAGCAGTCGCACAGTCAGCAGAAGAATGACACGGACGACTTTGAAAATCTGTTGGGGGAGATTCAGACAATGGACTGATTTTTTATCTGTCGGACTGACATGAAAGGATAACAGATGGCAGACATTTCAAGTCTTCAGAGTGTACAGTCAAATCACGAAAAGTATAAGGACCTTTTCAAGAATTCGGGCAAGAACGATACGATAAGCACAGATACGTTCTTCAGTCTGCTTATGGCGGAAATGAGCAACCAGGATCCGCTTGAGCCTACGTCCAATACTGAGTTCGTGTCGCAGATGGCACAGTTCACGGCATTACAGGCACAGCAGGACAATCTGAAGTACAGTATGTCAAACTATGCGGCAGGTCTTGTAGGCAAGACGCTTACAATGAATGCGCAGAGCGACGACGGAACGCTTTTATCGGGCGTATGCACCGGAGTAAGCATCAGCGGAAGCGATGTGAAGGTAGTAGTTGACGGCAAGCAGTACGATTTATCGGCGGTAAAGGCGATAAGCGATACGGTAAGCAAGGGTACGTTACACACGATGACCGAGGCACTGGGATATGTGGGCAAGGAAGTAACGGTAAAGGTACTCGGCGACGACGGCAAATTCTACTATGCAAAGGGCAAGGTCGAGTCGGCAGAAATGCAGGACGGCGACGCAAAGATAGTGATAGACAATTATCTCTACTCTATTGACGAGATAGTACACGTCAGCGAGGGTACGGGAAGTACGGCTGACAAGAACACGGGAGCTCCGGCAGGAAGCACCGGGGGCAACAAGTAAATAAAAAGGCGGCAGTGTTATGTTGATAAATGAACTCAAGCTGCGGAATCTGCAGATTTCGACAGGCAACGTTAACACCGCAAAAGCAGGGAATGCTGAAAAGGCCGCACAACAGTCGGGAGGAACATTTGCAGAAGCTCTGCAAAGCGAGCTTGATGCAAGAAACTCGGCGGTAGGCTTTTCGAAACACGCAATGAAGCGTATAGAAAGCAGAAATATCGAGATACTTGACTCGGATATGCTGCAAAGACTTAATGACGGCATTGAGATAGCCGCAGAAAAGGGCAGTAACGAAACACTGGTACTCGTAGACAGGACTGCTTTTGTGGTAAGTGTGAAAAACCGCACGGTGATCACAACTATGTCACAGGAAGATTTAAAAGGAAATATTTTTACGAACATCGACTCGACCGTAATTATGTAATACCGGACCGAAAGGAAGTATTCCTTACCCCGAATGACAGACGGGTAAGAACGGTCGGCACGATGGAGAAAGGAACAGATCATGGTTAGATCTTTATTCTCGGGCGTGTCAGGATTAAAGACACATCAGCAGAAGATGGACGTTATAGGTAACAACATTGCAAACGTCAACACTACAGGCTTCAAGACAAGTGTAACTACCTTCCAGGAGGTATATTACCAGACTAAGAAGAACGGCTCGGCAGGTTCTAACCTCCAGGGTGGTGTAAATCCCTCTCAGGTAGGTTACGGCACTAAGCTGGGCGCTATCGGACAGGTAATGGGACAGTCGGGCTTCACATATTCTGACAGCGTTTATGACTGTGCTTTATCGGGCGACGGATTTTTCCAGGTAATGGATGAAGCCGGCAACATCTTCTATTCAAGAGCAGGCGTTTTCAACGTTGATAACGCAGGAAACCTCGTAGACTCAAACGGTAATATGGTACTCGGCGTAAGCGGTGATGCAACAGGCGTTGACGCATCATCCAACAGAATTACATTCGTAGTTCCCGAGGTTCTCGATAATGAAGCAAACTACTCAAAGACAATTACATACAAGGGCGGTACATATCCGCTTACAGTATCGGCAGATACAGCGACTCCGGACGGCAACATATCGGTAGGCTTTACGGTAGGCAACAGCGATTACGCTTATATGAGCGGAAACAAGCTCGTTGTACAGCTGAACGAAAAGAATGATTATACAAACCTCAACGATCTTGAGGACGCTGTGACCCGTGCTTGCGAAAACGGCGGTGTAAGCATTGAGGGCGTACTTCCGCTCCATTTTGAGCTTGATACGGTGCCTCCTGCGGCAGATATTCCTGCAACGACAGCTACAAACACAATGAAGCTGGACGACGGAACAACAAAGGCTTCTCTTACATTTACGACAGTAAACGCAGGAGAATACGCAAACAACTACACGATAAACTTAAGATATTCAAAGAATGCCGCAGACACAACGGCAAAGTGGTCGGACAACGGTCTTACGATAAGCGTTTGCCCCGGTGCTACGGTAGCCGACATACAGGCGGCTGTAGACAAGGCGGCAGGCAGTAACGAAAAGTATCAGCTTAAGGTTACAAGTACGGACTGGGACGCTGCAAACGGCGCACTTGAAACGCTTCTTGCCACAGACGGCAAGGTAGGTCTTGCAGGCGGCTCGAACAACTTCTTCTCTGATATGGTCCAGCTTCTGGGCAATATCAAGATGACAGACGGACGTGTTGCGGCTACGCAGACGGTAAAGGATCTTGACAGCGTATATATCAATGAGGACGGCACTATTTACGGTGTACACAGCGTACACGGTATCATAATGCTCGGCAGAATTGATATTGTTACATTCGATAACCCCAACGGTCTTGAGCAGGTGGGAAGCTCCTACTGGAGAGAAACTCTTTCATCGGGTCAGCCTCAGGTAAACATTGCAGGCGAAAACGGTTCTGCTTCTGTAGTATCGGGTGCGCTCGAAATGTCTAACGTTGACTTGTCGCAGGAATTCTCCGATATGATCATCACACAGAGAGGCTTCCAGGCAAACTCAAGAATCATCACCACTTCGGACACGATGCTCGAAGAAATAGTAAACCTCAAGCGCTAATGCCCGTGGGGCATAGCAAATTCCGCCGTTCTAAAGGTTTGACAGCGGCGTAACTTTCATTATCGGCGGGGCTGCAATGTGACGTTGCGGCTGTGAGCCGCAGCAAATTCCGCCTTTGAAAATGTTGCAGTTCGGCGACGGATAGCGAAACGGCGGGCGGCTGTGAGCCGCAGCAAATTCCGCCGTTCTAAAGATTTGACAGCGGCGTAACTTTCATTATCGGCGGGGCTGCAATGTGACGTGGTAATTTCGCCTTTGAAAATGTTGCGGTCTGGCGACGGATAGCGAAACGGCGGGGTTTCGTTGTTGATGTAAATTACGACTTTGGTTTCATTGCAAAGCTATAAGAAAAATTAATATCATCGAAAATTTTTTGTAGGGGAGGGGCTTGTGTATAGTGTGATAACATAGTTTACAGAATGTGCAAGGACATAGTTTACATAT
>ERZ1027089.505-NODE-505-length-19618-cov-16.165823_pt1 | contig 19618 bp, 20 predicted proteins | sample MGYA00519412_ERZ1027089 | MGnify/ENA primary metagenome ERZ1027089 (study PRJEB26926, sample SAMN06164433) | human gut metagenome | biome: ENVO:00009003; feature: ENVO:2100002; material: ENVO:00002003 | host: Homo sapiens | place: USA | collected 2012 ... | reverse complement strand
GAGGGACTATTTGATTAATATTAACTTCGTCCCAATTTTAACGGGACACTAATGAATTTGAGTAATTAAGACATCAGAGTATGGAATAAGTCCGAGTTTTCATTGGTCTTCGAGACCGGAAGTCATGTTCCGACCCCATACTCTTTACATCAGAATCCGGATAGTTCGTAAGGTGTCCGAACCCGCATTCGCAATGAAGGACCAAGATGTAACAGATGTCATTAGACGTAAACAACAAACGGCCATGAGGTACATTGGGATCGATGTGAGCAAAGCTACGTTTGTGGTGGCTTACTCCTCTGACAAAGGAGGAGAAATCCGGACTTTTAACAACACGACCACCGGGATCAAGCAGTTTATCGGTGCTCTTCCCAAAGACGGCAGTATCCACTGTGTCATGGAAGCGACCGGGAACTACAGCGCAATGCTGCTGTACCTGCTCAATGTCGCCGGGATTGCTGTCAGCATGGAGAATCCGCTGAAGATAAAGAACTTCGCCAGAGCCATGCTCTCCACGGTCAAGACAGACAAGATCGACGCTCGGCTCATAGCTCTCTACGGAGAGAAGATGAATCCGCAACCTTTCAAGATACAGGGAGAGGCTATCCTGCGGCTCCGGCAGAAGAGAACGGTCATACGTCAACTTACCAAGCAGATTACGGCCATGTCGAACCTTCGAGGCTCCCTCGCATGCCTGCCTGTTCCGGACAAAGGAGCGACTCATACCGTAGACGAAACGATCGAGTTCCTTGAAAAGAGGCGTGACAGGCTTCAATCGGAACTCACGGATCTTGTCGAAGTCGAGTTCAGCCGACAACTCGCACTGCTGACGACCATCAAAGGCATAGGCATAACGCTCGCCACGGCACTCATCATCACTACCGGAGGCTTCACTTACTTCCAGAATGCCAAACAGGTGTCCCGGTATCTCGGTATCTGTCCTACTTACGAACAATCCGGAACTTCGGTAAACATCAGAGGACACATCAACCGAAACGGAGATGTATATACCAGAGGACTTCTCTATGTGGCTGCATGGACTGCCAGCAGGTTCAATACTAAATGTGGGGAAACATACACGCGGCTCCGGCAGAACGGGAAGCCTGGAAAACTCGCCATGATCGCTGTCGCAAACAAGCTCGTCAGACAGGCTTTTGCCGTTGTCACCCATGATAAAGAGTATGTCGACGGATTCGTCTCCAACAGACCTTAGCATGAACAATCCTCCGATATGTTTACTCTTTTTCCGCATTTTTTATATAGTTCGTGATTTATTGTGCAAACATATGGTATAAAGCATCCGTTGCATTGTTTAATTTAGGTAATCCATTTTCTTTTTTTAAAGAAGATTTCCATAAAAAACTTTCATGGAATTGTTTCAATTGTTCCATTGTTGCTTTAGCAGATTTGTCGTAAATTTTTTTTATACTACTTTCATCGATGACTCCCATAAAACTGCCGATTTTGTTCATTATTTTAATTACAGTAGGATCTACTGCTGAGGTAGTGCTTGCTGTGTATCCAAAATCTATATTCCAATCGCATTTTTGACCAGAACACAGAGTTTTTAGTAATTTCCCGACTTTATTGTATCCATCATATAGTGGCTCCTCTTTTGTATCATCTACTTTCATAAAAATTGGAGCTTCGCCCGGTATTTGAATTGCTACGGTAATATCGGATCCATTAGGGGAGTAAAACATGATCCTCATACTCTCCAAAGTAAATTGCTCTCCTTTGGTATCAACAAAGACGTCTTTAAGTTCATAATAATATGTATTGCTATAGAGCCGAACCCCTTTCAATTTTATTTGAGCATTAACACACAAACTCATGAATATTGGTAATATGGAGATAATTAATTTTTTCATAGTTATCGAGATGGTTAAAATGAATATTCTATATTTTGAGAATCTGATTTAATTTGATTGAGTATTCTATGATTATTTTATCACCCAATTGAAACTCTTGATTCTTTACATTCCTTTACGATAAAGCAATGCTCCTAAAACCATAATGCCGGATTCGCCGAAATATTTCTATATAAAGGCTGGTGCGGGTTCTTCTATAGAAGGCTAATTTATTCGTCTTTCTCCAATTTTCGGGTGCGATAGATGATTAACAATCCTAAACAAAAAGCAGTTACGGCTATTCCAATGGCGAGTCCTGCCCCAATAGAGAGAAGTAGATGATTGATTGAGTCGATAAGGTCCGTTAAAGAGGGGTTTTCCTTGAAATCTTTTGAAAAATCATAAAGGTCTTTAATAGCATCTCCTATTAAGTACATAATAACAGCGGGTGCTATTAGGCATGCAAGCATAAAGAGTGATTTGAGATAGCTTATGCCTCCCAATTTTATCGTGATTGCAATTCTTTGTAGTTTCGAATGTTCTTCAGGCTCTTTATATAATCGGCGGCCTTCCCAATAAAATATGAGGCCTAATACTAAAGTTATAGATACAATTAGTCCCATAATAATGCAAGTTAGTAATTATGCAGTACGTTAAGTTTATTCTTTACAAGACGAAGAATACGCTGCGGAGTATAATTCGCGGCATTTTTGAACTATTCTTTGTTGGTTGTTATTGTATTTCTTTCGGATTAAGTCATTACATCCCAATACGCGGATTGCAGCTTCATATCCTTTCAGCATAAAATAGAATCCGAAATCCTTTTGATCGCCAGTTATCAGATCATAAAATTCTTGTGGATCATGTATTTGTTTAATTAGACCGAAAGTGTCCATTTCCGGCAGGTCGTTTTGGTAGTTCTCGGTTAAAATTTCTTGGGGTGTCATACCCGCCGTATGTTTTGCACGTTCGAAAAGTTGTTGTGCGGTACAATCTCCATCGTTTAAGCCGACGATAAATCCCATTGCATAGATTTGTTCAAAGGTCGCTTTGTATATTGAATCGTCCAGTTGGGAAGATTGCCGTGCTGATGCTGCAAACGCAGTTATCATAGCTTTCCAATCCAACATGTTTGCATCGGTTGTAAGGTCTTCGAGAAAATATAATTCCGGATAATCTTTTTTATATTCAACTATATTGAACATTAAGACCGAATCTTGCCCTTGAACTTTGTAATACCAGTATACATCGAGAGTTTCGTCGGTGTAGGAATAGATAATAGAATCTTGTATAGCGGCAAAGCATGGAGAATCACAGCATTCCGAGATACAACGATCTACCTCCGAAACCAAAGCATTCATTTCTGAATAAGGCTTATTCGTTATTTTTGATAGGATACTTGCTCTTTGTGCAACATCTAATGTGTCACAGTGTAAAATGCTGTTAAGGGATTCGCTCATGTCCAACAATTCCTGAAAAGCACGCCCCTTAAACGGTTGCATAAATTGAGTCTTAAGCTGCTTTAACGGCGACGGAGCAATTTCCCTCCTTTCAGGTCTCTGATTTGTGTAATCAATCACATCTTTCCGAACGTGCGAGGATGCACGATCTTCATCGTTGTTGCGTTCGTTTAGGTACTGCTGGAGTCCTTCGTTCACTTCCTTTTGATAAACGATAGCCTTTTGTTTTTCATAAAAATATCCGCATAGTACCGTTATGATAAACAGCAGAGAGATGATTATTCGTTTCATGATATTGGTTAATAAAGGCTTGTCAATTTCCCGTCGGTGAAAACTAAAATAGAGTATTTGGGCGTTGATGCGCCTACGCTGTCGGCAAATCCCATCAGTAAGGCTAAAGCCATTGCTTCTTCGCCGGAAAGTTGCGTCATCGCTGCGGCGACTTGCATGTCTTGTTTGTCCTTATTGAAAGTCCATGTTTCAACCCTATGCCCGGATCGCATGCTTTTTCCTATATCGTATGATTTTATGTCAATTACCTCCTGACACATTTGTTGGGTCATGCCGAGTTCGAGTTTTCCTTGATAAATAAGCGAGCCGTATCGTTGACCATATTTTCGGATGAATGCTTGCTTTTTTTGTTCTTCAGTCTGATGTTTCTGCTTTTCATCTGCGAGTTTCAGAGAATCTTTTATTCGTTGTTGTGCCACAAACGCCTTAGTAATTGAGTCTCGTGCTCGTTCTTTGGCACGCTGCTGAATCTGGTATTCACGAGGGGATAATCCGTCTTGCCATTTTCCCGTTTCGGTATGCCCTGTGGCGGCAAAAACCATTGTGCCTTCGTCCGGTGCGCCATTATTGAGTTTTCCGACAAACTTATCTCCGGCCGCATTGGTGATTTCCATGTTGACTGTTCCTGTAAATGGGACGATATTACCCTCAAAAACGCATCCGGCTGGAATTTCCCATTTGTGATTTGCTCTTGTTATTTCCGTGATGCTTCCGTAGCGATATTTGCCGCTTGACGGGGCGTCGGATATGAAATTTCCCTCGAACGTGTCGCCATTGGTATATTCGATTTTACCGTACCCGAAGTGTCCGTCGGATAGCCTTCCAGTAAAACTATCCCCATCTTTCGTTGTTAATGTGCAATCAAAAGTGCCTGTATAAGGTTTTTTATCTTTGATTGTTCCTGTAAAACTGCAATTAGCCGGGTAGTGCCATATCTTATATCCCAGCGTAATATCTCCCTCGGAGGCAAATATCATCGTTCCAAGGCCGGAAGAAAAAATCATCTTTCCATTTTGGATGGAACTCTCGCTAATTTCTCCTTCAAAAATATCTCCGTAGGCAAATTTGTAAGTTCCACGCTTACATTGATCATAACACCATTCTCCATTGAGTTGATCCCCGTTGGCAAAATACATGATACCCGTGCCATGCTTAAATTTCATTTTTCTAATAATGAATCCTTTGGGGCTGACTTTTCGGATTTCTCCGACATATTTGACGCCATTCCCGTATTTAATGGTGGCGCGTTTGGGTTTGGATGATTGGGCGAAACTGTTAGGGCTGGTGAACAGTAAGCCGATTAGGATTGTAAGTAAAAGTAGACGTTTCATAATTGCGAAGTTTTATGCCATATACGAGCCGGAGACTTTTTGCCATTCATATTGATAGATATGCGCTTGGGGCCTTTCTCAATTTGTAACAAATCACGATTCCGATTAAGGAATTTTCCGATTTCAGAAGATATTGTTTTGTTCCGTTCTTCAATCGTGCTCTTATGTGCATATAGCCCCTGCATCTGAATATACTGGGTTGTAAAATGATGTTCGAAGTTCCTTGTGAAATCGTGTGAGTGGAAATCCGGTGCAGGGAGGTACTTGTAGATATACTCGCGTAATGCGCGAATGCCAATTTCTTGCAAGATAGTGTGTACGGTAGTTTTAGGCATAGTAGTAAACATTGTTGCCACCCAGCCCCGACTTGGCATGATTACAAAAAGAAAGTGTGGAGCTACCCGTTTTATTCGAATAGAGGTTCTGGAATACCTTTGCTGAAATAAACTGACACAAGACCCCACACCTGTATAGTATGGGGATTATATCTCACATACCAATACAAGTGATGAGTGCCGTCGTTTACCCTCAGCAAATTGAATTTACCAGATTTACATAGTATAGATTGGGATAGAAAATAAAAGCCAACCAAATGAAAATAAATATACTGTATAATAAATAATTACGCTGTATCCGTATCTTCTCTTGTTTTACTTGATTATTGTTGCTTGGCTCTTTTTGGGTACATTTTTGTTTCTTATTTGTTCCTTAATTCGGATTATTCTTTCTACCTTTGTGGCAGAAATAACGAGTAAAGCAAGGAGGAATTATGCCACGAGTAAAGAAGCCCGCAAAAGTCAAAGAGCCGATTCGTCTTCGGATGAAAGAGTTGGCCAATGGAAACAAAAGTCTGTACTTGGATATCTATCGGGACGGTAAACGGACATATGAGTATCTGAAGATGTATCTTATCCCCGAAACTGATAACAATGCCCGTGTGCGGAATCAAACGACTATGGCCGCAGCCAATGCCATCAAATCGAAACGGATCATTCAACTTACCAACGGCGAAGCAGGTATTGAAACCCGTGAAAAGGTTTTTCTTCTGGATTGGATGGAGACCTACAAAGAGAATCAGGCGAAGCGAGGAAAGAAAGATGGGAACCAAATCCAAGTTACTATCCGCATCCTGAAAGATTTTGTCGGAGAACGGGTAACGATGGATCAGATCGACAAGGCGTTCTGCCAAGAGTATATCGACTATCTATTGACTGAATATCGACCGAAGGGCAAACAAGTGTCTAATTTTACGCTACACACCTATTACCGCATTCTGAACGGAGCCTTGAACGCAGCCGTGCGAGCGGAAATTATAAAAGTCAATCCTTTTACCAAAATCAACAATTCGGATAAAATCCGTCTGCCGGAGAGTAAGCGGTCGTATATGACCATAGAAGAGGTTCGGGCATTGATTGGTACTCCGATGAAAAACGAAGCCGTAAAACAGGCTTATTTGTTCTCCTGCTTCTGCGGACTGCGGATAAGCGATATCATCAGTTTGAAGTGGAAAGATGTCTTCGTCGATAGAGGACAATACCGTTTGTCTGTATCCATGCAGAAGACCAAAGAGCCGATTTATCTGCCTCTTTCTCCCGAAGCGTTGAAATGGATGCCGGAACGTGGTGAGAAGACATCGGAAGATTATGTATTCGATTTGCCGAGCCCAACGATGATAAACACGCTTCTCAAACCTTGGGCGAAAGCGGCTGGAATAGATAAGCGGTTTTCATTTCACACGAGCCGCCACACGTTCGCGACGATGATGCTTACATTGGGTGCAGACCTCTATACCACCTCGAAACTGCTCGGCCATGCCGATGTCAAGATGACGCAGGTGTACGCCAAAATCATCAATCAGAAAAAGGATGATGCGGTCAATTTAGTAAACGGGTTGTTCGACTAAAGCAGCTGCCGAATTTTAGGGTTGCCCGATGTTTTTTTGCTGGTGCAGTTTATTCCCGCGCGGGCATATATAATTCTGTTTAGTTTAGTATTTCTCTCTATATAGGGCAAGAAAACTAAAGTAAACCTTTTCATGCAAACATCTGAAAAGAAATGCGGTTGAACTTTGATGACCGAAATCGTACTCTAAAACAGGATTCTTACACTCGAATGCCGGTAGCATTATCAACAAGGAAAAGGTCGTAATTCGACCGCTGAGAAATGAACGGATTATTACGGAGAAGCAAACCCGTTCTTAACCCGCGAGAAACAATTACGGGTAACAATTCTTTTTACTCCCTTTTGTCGGTCGAAACCTGTTCGTGAACTGAGGTCTGAAATCTTCCGACAGGAAAAGGTTGTTTATCTATTTGACTGCCATTCCATAATCTGTCATATATCGGATAATCCCACCGCCTCTGCTTGCAGATTGTATGGCAACCCATCCGACGACGAATGTCGGGCGGGGTATTAGGCTCCCCCGAAATGAATTTCGTGGCAAACGGACAAACCCGGATCAAATCGGCTTTGGCAAACGTCCAATGCAAGAAACAGCTCCAACCGCCGAAAGCTATCCGATAAAAATGTCACAAAAGGATATCGCTATGAAGATGGAAAGGTCTAAAATGGAAGCAATTATCAAGACTATTGCATTTTCTTTATTTCGTTATATAGAGCCAGCCCTTTTGCCGTAAGCAGATATTTTTGTCTCGGGTGATTGGGCTTGTCGGGATATAGCACCTTGAGAAAACCGGCTTTGGAAGCGGGGCTTATATAATTCTCCAAAAATGTTGGACGATGTTTCAGGCCGACTTTCTCCATCAATACTTTTAACGATAATTGTTCGTTTGACAAAGCTAATAACAAAGCGAGAACTTGTTCGGTTACTTGTACGGCAGGTTGTTCGGTACTTGTACGGTCGATTTGCTGGGCTTGTTTTGCTGTCAGCTCTTCCGGAGCATTAACCACCATATATCGATTCCGCAATTCATTCTTTTCACCCAACAGAAGATTACGAAAGAACCGCTCCAAATATTCGGAATTACGCATGATGCCTTTCTGTACGTTCTGGTAGTTGGCACGTACCAGCGCATTACGGAAATACCACGAATGATTGGCGAACAGGTCGTTTGTTACGTCAAAACCCATAGAACGTAGATAGAGAATCGTGAATACGGCAGTCGTTCGGGTATTTCCCTCGCCGAACGGATGGATTTGCCATAATCCCGATACGAACTTGGCTATGTGGCTCACTAATCCATTCCTGTCCACTTTTGAATAGTCGAACTGACGTTCTTGTTCCAAGTCGTATTCGATCGCTTTGCGAAGGTCGGGTGCGGAAACATACAGCACCGTATCACCGCGCAGTACCCATTCCTTTTTGGTAATGTTGTAATCGCGGATTTGCCCTGCAAATTTGAATACCCCATCAAAAATCCGACGATGAATCGATGTCAGCCCAACAAGTGTAAAAGCAAAGGTTTTCTCGGTAAGAAGTCGGCGGATGTTGGTCGATGCCATATCCGCTTCGTGGATTTCCGCATCTTCGGGCGTATGCGCTATTTTCGACTGATAGTAGCTCCGAATAAGTTGTTCTGCTTCGTCGATTGTAATCTCTCCCTCGATATCTTTACGTGCGGTCTCAATCAAGTAGTCTGAAGGCTTCAAGCCATCGACGGCCTGCAACCCTATTGCTGTCTGCCATGCGTAACCCTTCTCCCGCTTCTGAGGCTCGCTTTGGCGTATGTATTCGTCGAAGTTCATCATAGCTTAATTACTTTAGCCCTAATTTATTACACAATTCCTCTGTTGTCTCTGTGAGGTATGTATAAGATTGTGGAGCAGCAATATTATTACCCAAGCACATTAAAGATTTCGGCGTCTTTAATTTGAAAACCGTCTTAAATTTGATAGCATAAGAATCTTGATGGTCGGCAAAATAAAGCATGAAAAAATCCTTCGAGACACCGGCGTGCCTTTTGGTTTTTTCCCATACGCATTCTGGCGTTCCCTTTAAAATAGAATCTATCTCAATCAAGGCCACAATCATTTTGATAGGCGCAGTTGCATATACAACAATATGCCGTATATCCGTAGGAATACGCTTGCGATATTCGTATCGCTTCTCTCCAGATAGTATTTTTTCAATATGACTTGGATGAATGGATAATATGATCGTTTCAGTTTTCATGTATCAATGCTGAATATTGTTGATTATCAATTTTTCTAATACTCTGGATATATCCTTTAACTTTGGCTTTAGCTATCTGTTGATAGGATATTTCTTTATCAAGAGCGATATACCGGAAAAGTATTACTAACGTCTTTTTCTCCAAAATTTTAAGTAAATCCGAATAACTGTAGACGGTTCTTTTGGCAATGGTAGGAAATACTTCGTCGATATTTTCTGAAAATAGAACATCTTCGACGATTCCCATACATTGTATGGATTTCCGGTCTTTGCTTCGGTAAAATAGGATGATATCCCCTTTACGAATCGTTTTTATTTTGGAATGACACAAATACGCTTTTTTGATCGTATTTCCTTGGCAAGAATACAACGATTGATCTTTCTCGAACAGAGAACCTTTCATGCTGCTGAAGTCCGGGAACAAATCTTCATGGTATTGCGGTCGAATAGGAATAATGAACTTTTGAACAGATTCATTATCCTTGAAGTAGGGATAATATCTTATCAAAGAATCCAAACTGCCGCAATCATCATCCATTAATTTCATTGGCTTAATATAAACATCATCTTGTTTGTATTTACCGAGACAATAAAAGCCATAATCTAAACAAAGCCCTACAAGCGTTTTTTGTTCCTCTCCGAACGTATGTAGATATACCCAGTCCAACTTGTTTTTTACACAATAATCGAATGCGATATACAAAAGTCGCTCGCCTAATTTCTTTCCGCGAGCTTTTATATCAACTTTAAATGTACAAAGCTTCAAGATGCGTCCGGGAATAACCTCTCCGTTATCAGTCAGCTGAGCATTTTGCTCGTGTTTGTAGATGCAGACTGCGACGATGTTGCCGGTTCCGTCTTCGATACACCAGCATTTTCTCTTGTCTTCTGCGCATTTTTGAAACCACCTATCAAAACCGTCATACGACTGCCGTAAAGATTCGAAGAACGGCTGGTTTTTATCTATTTCATATAGAAAGCGCTCTTTTACACCAGTGTAATCGAAAGAAAACGGGACAGTCGTATATCGTCGAAGTAATAACAAGAATTGTTCTAACCGATATACTTTATCCTGCAATCCGATTTTCGAGGCTTTCCGGTGAATGCCTTCGTCGTTTGTAACGAGAAGGTGCGCCGCACCCCGATACAAAGCGAACAAAACGTTATTGTCTACTTTATCATTATCGTTGGATTGCGATAAACCGAGTTCATGGCATTCCTGATCGGATAAGATTGGTGGATTTTCTATCTGTGAATATTGCTTTAACCGAGATAATACGATTTCCCGTCTTTCTTGATTCTTGTCTCGGTTAATGTCTTCAAGTTGCATCGGATGAATATACAGACAATGACTCTGCTCTGCGGAGAGTTTCCGCAGTTCGGCAAAGGAAGAGTCGAGTATTTTACTCGTATCTTCCAACGGGATTATAATATTCGTGTCTAAAAGTATATTCATCAGAAATTTTCTGTCGGCTTACAGGTCAATAAATAATGTTGCCATATTTATTAGTTTTGTTTCTTTGCTTTTATGTTCAGTCGACTTTTTAAAGTTAACCAAAAACCGATAATCATTAATACGATTCCGGGAGAGGCGTTGATTAATCTGGACGTAAATCCTGATGCTTCTACTATCCATTCTATTGAGCCCGTAAATCCGAGTATTGTTAGGATTATTCCGGCAATTATACATCCGATACCACCAATAAGGCTGATTAGAACAATGATAAATTCATAATGCAGTGCTTGCATACCGAATTGTGTATTTGCCACCGATGGGTTAATATCTATTGAACACCCTGAAAACAGCGCAATTACTACCGCTAAGGTAATTAATATGGTCATTCTTTTATTTTTCATATGTCCAGTAATTTTATGGCAGCAGCTTCGCCTTGTTCAATAGCTATTTCAACTGCGGTTTTGGTAAGCTTTAATAAATGTTTACTTTTACTATGTAATATTGTGCTTTGCCGGATGACATCCGCAATCTTATTTTGAATATCCTTGTTTATTACAGGTAAATTTATAGCCGTAAATTCATCTTTATTCATTGCTGTTAATATTGTTCCAGTACAAGCGCGTTTTAATAATGCTTGAATCGCTGAGGATTTAAACAATACCAATGACGTTTCTGAATTTATACTTCGTGGGGATAAAACATAAAAACCGGTAGAGCATAATGCACCATCGTATTCTTCTGTTATAATCGCACAACTTTGCAAAGAACCTTCGATCGAAGAAATGATAATATCTCCAGTATGGACGACACGTCTTGCTCGGCTCGGAAGATTTGAACCGTACTCGTAAGTGCTTCCTGATATTTCGCCGTTTACTCCGATGTCTGATAATTCAATGTATTTGTATCGGGTATTGTTATCGGGAAGGAAATTTTTATCACGAAGAATATATAGATTCCCGATTTTGTCATGCCCATATGGATATTGGGAAATCGTTCTGATTATTTCATCGTATTTTGGTTGATAATATTCTGCATCCAATCGACCGTTATCGACAAAATCGGAAAACCGTTTTTGAGATACATTCACATTTGCGACTGCTATCGCATTAGTCCCTAATTCATTATGCAATATTAATTCCGCATCGGAATAAGCCTTTTGCGATAAAATTCTTAAAGAATTTGCCTGCGTAAAACAGTTCCGTATTTTTTGTTGCAAATCGATATCAAGAATCGGGATTTCAATTTCTTTGACTTCTTCCGGATTTACATTGGTTTGATTAATTGATTGCCTTGCTCTGCGTTTTACATCCCATTCTCCATATTTGCAATTCAGATAAGCACACAGATATTCCGGTAATATGCTGTCTTTAGGATTCAGCCTTACCAGATAAGAAGCAAACGTCCGCTGTATATTATCATTTTGATAATATATGCCCGTTCGACCGACCCATTCAAAGGAATTGGTTCGATTAAATAGCACATCCCTATCTTTTAATGCGAATCTATCGTATTCGGCTTGTGTAATATCAGCACATTTATCGACATCAAGATCGCATAACATATCATGAATCTCGTTCATGCGGTAAATAGGATATCCAACAGAATCCGTATTCATCTCGATAGATATACCGTATTGCGACGAAATAAGATGTTCGCCGATTTTAGCATAAATAAGATCCGGATTTTTCTTTGGCTCTTTTGTGTAAAAAGAACTATCTATTCGAAAATCCTTATTACTTAATACTTCATAGAGTTTTTTTTCTTTTATCTCCAGCCCCTCCAATAAAGCCTCGTATTTTACTTTATCAAAGGGGCATCCGCGAAAAAAGATAGCTGTTCTTTCTTGGCGAATTCGACAAACGCCTCGGCAATGCCGTCGGGGGTAATCTGCTCTATTTCATTGCACTTTTTCTCTTCGTTCCAGTTGTAATTTACGGTCGCGAGCAGATCATGATATACGATGGGGTGGCCATATTTGTCGCAAAGTGCGAGTTTCGGATCGGTCGTCGTACCGCTTTTATCCGATTTCCAATATAGTTTATCGCCGCTGTTGTTTTTGCCCTCTTTCTGCTGGGTTGCGAAGAAGATGTTATAATCATCGACTTTCGGGCACAGTATGTCGTCCCATTTCTGAACGAACAATACGCTTGTCTTGGTGCCGGTATGCGGCTTGAAGGTGTTACCGTGCAGCCCCACGACGGCAAGAATACGGCATCGTTCTGCAATATATTCGCGGATGGCTTTGTCACTGCTGTTATTGAATCTGCCTTGCGGTAATACGATTGCCATACGACCGCCCGGTTTCAAAAAATTAAGGTTACGTTCTATGAAAAGAATATCGCGGCTGACACTTTTTTGTGCCTTGCCATTCTTCATTCCCAAATCGTAACGACTTAAAATCTGCCCCTCCTTAATCTCACCGGCAAACGGCGGATTGGCCATCAGAATGGCAAAGTTGAACTGTCCGAAATCATTGCCGACACGTAACTGTTTCAACTTTTTGAAGCCATCATTGTAGGTGTCTACCCATGTTTCTTCCTTTGTAACCGTATTCCAGCGAGCCCAATCGAGCGTATTCAGGTGCAGAACATTCGTATGACCATCGCCGGCAATCAAATTCAGGGTTCGAGCTACACGAACGGCTTTTTCATCGAAGTCGATGGCAAAAACATTATCTTGTACATATTCGATCTCCGCATGACTTTTCGGCGTTGCCGTGAACAGATGATTTACCGGTTTATTTGCTGCTATCTGCATCTGTTTCCATACATGAAATATCGTGTGAACAGGGAATCCCGAGCTACCTGCAGCCGTATCGATCATCGTTTCATCCACCTGCGGATTGAGCATTTTGACACACATATCGATAACATAACGGGGTGTGAAGTATTGCCCTTTTTCACCCTTGCTGCTTTTGCTCATCAGGTACTCGAAAGCCTCGTCCACTACGTCGAGATTGGAATTGAACAATTTGACGCCTTCGAGCGAAGAGACGCAAATCGACAAATGCGGGGGAGTCAGAGCTATTTTTGCATCTTTAGCAAACACGCCAGTCCATTTGCTGCATGCCTTGCGGAAGAGGTCTTCGATTTTATTTTTCAATTGAATATCGCTTTGCCCGGAGTTGCGGAATACGAGATTGTAATCTTTCTCCGTAGCCCCAATTTGTTCGTCGTACAATTTAGCGAATATCAGTTTGAACACCTCCTCGAATACATCGACGCCGGCATTTGCCAGAACTTCATCCTCCATTTCGAGAATCAGGTCTTTAAGCGACTTGCCTGTTTTGGTCAGTTTGTCGTTTTTGACCAAATCGTCCATAGTAAAAGGAGTTTGCAGGATATCCTCCAATGTTTGGTGCACATTGGGAATATTAGGAATATCCTTGAAATAGTTCGGATTCTGGCGTTGATAATAGGCTATCGTCGTCCCGTTAGTCCATACGGCCATACTTGCACCCGTCGCATGGGTGTAAGATTTCAGCTGTTCTCGGCCATCTTTGGCTTTCGGTTTTTTCAGTTCAACGATGATGTAGGCGACGTTAGCATCGTCATTATCCCGTATCACGATATCTGCGCGCTTGGTTTCACGTCCGAAATAAATCGGATATTCAAAAGCCAACCGGCTTTTAGGATAACCGTAATCATTTATCAATTTAGCCGCATATAGTTGTCTGACAATTTCTTCCGGTGTCAGTTTTATTTCTTTATTACGCACAAGACATGATACAACCGGATAGGTTTTACCTTTTTTGTCGATCCGTTCAATAATCCGGTTCTCCAACTCGGCAATGACTTCTTGGCTGAACATATCCAAACTGTATTCAGAGCCTTTGAGGATTTCGTATAATTTCATATGTTTGGGCTTATTTACTGATGATTAAATCTTTCGGATCAACATGTAGGATATTTGCAATCTCGAACAGCACATCCAAACTCGGCTGACGTCTGTTGCAGACATAGGAATTGACGATACAAAAACTCTTTCCGAGTTTTTCCGCCAACCATGTCTGCTTGATGCCTTTTTCTTCAAGCACCTCTTTTATACGGTTCTTTGGTTTATCCATGTTTAATCCGTTTGATATTTGCCTGCAAAGATATAAAATATAATGCAATAAAAAGATAAAAACAGGATGATATTCTAATCGGTCTTAATCTCTTTGATGTCGAACTTAGTTGCCCAAAGGTTTTCTAACCATTCGTATAGGTTTCAGAAGTATGATTTAGCCTAAAAGTTGCATTGCAGCCAAAAGAGAAAATACGATGCAGTTCCGTGTTCTTTTTTGGCTGAGCGATTGTTAGGAAGAAAGTGCAAAAAGAGACGAAAATTCAGTTTAGTTTAGTACATTAGCCTATATATATGCTAAATCAAAGTAAACTAAATTTAGGTAGGCATATTGCCTTTCCATATGTTTATGATTTGGTAGAAGTACTTACCTTTGCATAGTGCAAAAAGTTTCAATGAGCATATAATCTTAGGATGTATATTTGCCTATTTTCTCTTTTGGCTGCAAAATTCTCTATAGATCACCAAACGATATTCTTGATGAGAGAGGTCAGTAGTGGGGAAAGTTGCTTTGAGAAACACTTTGTGTGCAACCAAGTGCAAGGGATGAAATCAAGTGAAAAGTAAAAACCGAAGAATCTCCTAAAATACCGATCTTGTTTCTATTCTGTTTCTTTTGCAAGGTGTTGTAATTATTATCTTATTGATATACAATAACCTAAATATAAACAAAATAACATTTACCAGATTCCTATTCGAGGTTAAATCGAAACACTTTCACCAATATACGCCGCTTGCGCGACAAGACAAAGGTAAAAAATATTTCGCAATTGACGACACCCATCGGGGCCTTGTTGTGCAAATTTCGCCAAACATGCTTTCGGGTACTATCTACGCAGGGATGCAGATATAATAAAAAGAAGCCGGAACCCCTCGACAAGGTTCCGGCTTCGCGTGCAGGACGGCGGGCTACTTGAACGTCACCCCGTGTTTCTTGCAAATCCATAGGAAGGTCTCGATCCCGATTTTCCGGCTCCGCAGACATTTGGCGAACTGCTCGTCGCAGTCGGTCGGGTAATACTTCTTGGAGTGCATGCTGACCAGATGAAATAGCCGCAGCCCCTCCTCCTTGCCGTATTCGTGTGCCAAGGCGCATCCGATGCAATACCAGTCGTGATAGTCGTCGGTGATATCCTTCTTCTCTTCATGGATTTTCTTGATTAATTTATAGACCTTTTCATCGAGCAGCTTCTTTTCCCGGGCCGTCCGGACTTTGGCCCTTGCGGTTCTTTCTTTCAGCACGCCCCGATAAGGCTTCGCGTGCGGATTGATGTATGGGTAGGCATCGTAACTGGCTCCCCGCAAGCGGCAGACATCGCAACACCCTTGGTCGGCGACGAGCCCCGTTTTCTCGTAGATCTCCCGAACCAGAGCGTCGAATTGTGCCAGGTGCATGTCCGGGTGAGCGATGCGGAAAATCAGGTACAAGCCATTCCCGCTGATCGACATACTTGCACACAACAAGCTGTCGAAGGTCTTGGCGACGAGTCTCTTCTTATCGAACCACTCCGGTCCGAATACGCCGTTGTCCTTGTGGTCGATGTCGATGCATATGAACCCGGTGTGCTGAACCAGCCCGTCACGGCTCCGAGTCTTGAATATCCCGCTGGGAGTGATGCACGGCAGGTTGCGTTTAATTCGTTGGCGAACCTTCTCGTCGGAGGTCGTGCGGAACGCGATAACCTGCTCCTTGAATTTGGCAGTCTTACACCACTTTATCAGGTCAACATCGCCGAGTGGTTTCTGTGCGAAGTAGTTCTCGAACACGGAGACCCTGATCTGAGGGAGTTCCGGGGGATTCGAACCGACTGTTTGTCTTTCCGTATACCCATTGTCATATTCGTTTTCTTTCATGTTAGAATTATCTTTTAGGGGCGACCTATTTATATTGTATATCGTTGAGTATTGGTAAATTGTCGTTTTCTTCGTCTTCAGTTTTTGTGAAAAATTCGTTGAATTCTTCGTCGTTATTCTTTTTGATTGCCTTCTCCTTGTACTTTTTTTGTCGTTTTCGTTCATTGGCATCCAACTGGGGTCGGATCAGTATGAAGGTTCGCATCTGCTCCCCGTTGAGATCCGTCGGTTCCTCGCCGTAGAGGGCATATCTCATAATCACATCATAGAGATGTAATCTTGCCATGGGCTTCATCGAGGCCAGCGCTTCATAAAAAGCACGGTAGAAGATGAACCCTTCACGGGGCGGAACCTCCGGGTCGAATGTGGGCTTGGTCGTTGTTTTTTCGTCTTTCATAACTAATGCTTTTTTAATTGGTTTATTCTCTGAATGTTTTCCTGTTCGATCGTCGGGTGCAATTCGCTCTGCAACCAGTCGAGGATCTCTTCGCGCTGAAAGTAGAGTCGCCGTCCGCCATGCTCCGGCTTGCGAAACGGTATCTTTCGTTCGCTCGTAAATTTGTAAATCGTCGCCTTGCTGTATCCAGTCAGGCGCACGACCTCCTCGACGGTCATCACTTGCTCGGTCGGAGTTTGATGCGCGGTAAGGTTACCCAAGATTCGGTCGATGCCGAGAATCTCTTTCAGTTGCCCCACGGTCAGCATTGCGATCGGGGTTTCATCGGTGAATTTGTTCATGTTTCTATTGAATTATATGGGTTTTCGTCTGTTTCTATCATAATGTATACTTAGTTGGACTACATATGAAAAAATCCCCTGAAATCCTCGGATTTCAGGGGAGTGTCATTGAAAATATCCCTATAAGTACAAAAAACAGGTCTATAATATTCTGTGAAGCGATGCGAATAAATTGTCTCTGTCGGAAGCATCTGTCTCATCGAACCAGCGTGCCAGTTTGCGGTTGATGCGACACAGTGATTTGTAGGTGGTTCCCTGCATGTCCCGCTGTAAGGCTGCTATGTTGAGGCGATCGATTATCATATCTGTTTGCATTCGGTAATGCAGATACCCGATGTAGAGCCAAAATCTGAAGTCTGTCTCCTTTCGAACGAAAATCGTATCTTTCAATATCGAGAATTCCTTATGGCATTTTTTGCAGTAAGCCATGTAGGGCTTGTCGTCTCGTAAATAAGAAAACTGTTTATCCCCACATGAGGGACAATAGATTCCACAACTCTTCTGATAAAATTGAAAAGCGTTTGCTTCCGTCGGGAATTTTTGTAGGAAATCATCGTATTTAATAGGCGGGGAATACATGGCAAACGTAGATTTATGAACCGAAAAAGAACGTTTTCAATTTCCTCAATCCATCCTCGTGTTTCTTTTGATTGCGAAACTTTAATTTCTGTATATTGAACAGTTTCCATTGCACCGACGGATAATGCTGGAAGTCCCGGTATTCCGATGCGTCCCAATCCGGCGTCCCGTCTTCGAATCCGAGTAAAAATGCCTTGTCGGTCGGTGTCAGATGGTCGTTGATATACTCGACCAGTCGGTGGCGGGTCGCTTCGTACTGTTCATAGGTGAACGGCGTCGAGGACATGCCCTCGAATTGGTTGGTCAGGGCGTCGCGCTGGTCGTTGAAATTGGGGTTAAGAGACTCCAAGATCGGGCGGTCGCTTCCCAGCAGGCAGAAGATGAAACCGCGCTTGATCTGGTCAAAGTCTTTGATATAATCGAGCATCAGGCTTACATCGAACAGATCGCGCGGATGCTGGCGGTCGAGTGCCGCCGTGATCTTGCCGCCATAGAGTTGTGAAAGCGGAACGATGCGGGCTTTGCAAAATACGCCGAAATCTTCTTGGGCGAGGTCGCATAAGGGCAATTCGATGGGCGGTGCGATGATGCCGCGCTTCACGTCGTTTACCTCTACTTTGACGAAATGCCCGTTATGGGTGCAGATCAATTTGTTGGGAACTTCGCGTACTGCAATGCCCGGTATCGTAGCCTCGATTTTTGCTTTTATCTCTTTCAGCCGTTCTTTGATATGGGCGAGGCTTGCTCCCCGCGGTTCGACGGGAATATAGGTCAGGTCGATGTCCACCGAATAGCGCGGCAGATTTTGCACGAACAGATTGATTGCCGTGCCGCCGTGAACTGCAAAACATTCTTCCGTCGAAATAATCGGGATGATGCGGAGCAACAGCCGCACGCGCTCTTTGTACTCTTGATTAATCATTTTTCAGTTCTGCCGGAATAGTAATTTGGTACTTCTTATCGTAAACGCCTCCCTTGGCGATTACCCGCTTGCCGCTGCCGAGGTCTACCTTGTCGAGGTCGAGGGCCTCAAACCACGCATGACGGGCCTTTTCGGCCATAAAGAGGAACAGCCGTTTCACTTTGACGGAACGGCACTCCTCCAACAGTCGTTGCACATTCTTCGGCGGGAGTATCGACAGCATTTCCATCACATAATAGAGGTCGGTAATGTCGTAATATTGCGGAGCGAGGTGCAGACACTCCATAAACGCCCGTTCCGGGGTAGAGATCGGCAACTCGAAAACCCCTTGTCGGGTGGTGGTGATTCCGGTGTCGGAATTGAATATTTCGGTGGTAAACAGCCGGAGCGTAATACCCCAGTCGTATTTTCTGAACCAAAGCGGTAAATACTCCTTTTGCGGAGCAGACAGCGAAACGGTCGGCCTGCCCATCGGAAGGTAGTGCGAATATCCGTGGATTTCCAGTGCCGACATGGCTCCGATTGTCAGGTGTTTGTCAGCCTGTGTATTGAGGCTGTACATGGCTCCGTATAATGTCGGCGTATCGCCCGTGCGGATCATTGCACCCGTGCCTATGGGGGTCAGCCAAGCGGATTCGACGTATCTGTGTTGGGTGGAATGCGGTATGTTATTTTGCTTCATCCACGAGGTCAGATACACGGCTCCAGCCGGAACCTCTTGCAGTAATTGGTTTATTTTTGACTCGTTTTTTACGCTCATAGCGCAAATATACAAAAAATATTAAACCATTGTTGGCCTATTACAAAACTTTTGCCGCCTCGTTGATCACGCCGTTGTCGAAGCTGTCGAGGTAGACGTTCGTGGTTTCCAGATCGGCATGGCCGAGCATCTGTGAAATCACCTCGCGCGGGATGTGGTTGCGCTGCAAGGTCATGGCCG
>ERZ1027089.502-NODE-502-length-19647-cov-7.914863_pt1 | contig 19647 bp, 15 predicted proteins | sample MGYA00519412_ERZ1027089 | MGnify/ENA primary metagenome ERZ1027089 (study PRJEB26926, sample SAMN06164433) | human gut metagenome | biome: ENVO:00009003; feature: ENVO:2100002; material: ENVO:00002003 | host: Homo sapiens | place: USA | collected 2012 ... | reverse complement strand
CGAGATGTAGAGAGGTCTCGTGGGCTCGGAGATGTGTATAAGAGACAGGTCTGTAGCTTGGGATTCCAGTCAGTATGTTCCTTATGAAGCTGATACTTATTATGTTGATTCGGCTAAATTTGGTTCTTACACCAGTGAAGGGCTGCAGCCTGTCCTTTTGGTTGCTTCACCTAAGGACGTTATTGATTCACTGCTGGAAATCAGTGATGCGCTGGCCTGGCATACTATTGGGATTGATATTGAAGTCTTGTCTGCTTATAGAACCTTGCCCAGGCAGTTGGAAAATTTCGTTTTGCTTGATATAGGGCGTTCGTATTCGATGCTGACTATTTTTCAGAACGGTGCCCCTGTTGCGCAGCGCAGTATTCCGCAGGGCGGGCAGATGTTTAATGCCGCTATTGCTAATGGCGCTGGTGTTGATCTGACGGCTGCTGAAAAGATCAAACTGGAAGATGAGCTGCTTTTAAGCAGCCTGGAAACAGATAAAACCAGATATGCAGAATTTTTCAACGAGGTTGAAAATCTGGGACGTGAAGTACGCAGAACCTGCGAATATTATTTGATCAATAAAAAGGATGCAAGATTTACGCATTTGGTTTTGGCTGGCGGCGGTGCAAATATGGCCGGATTGTCCGAATTTTTGAGCGAAGGTACGGAAATGAAGGTTGTCGTTAATGATCTGCGTCAAGCAGTTACTTTTGCGGATAAACTTGATCAGAGAGAACTGAAAAAATATCTGGGAGCGCTGACTGTTGCAATAGGCGCTGCTTTGTACGGAGGGGAAGCAGATGATTAGAATCAATCTTTTACCTGAGTACAGGCGCAAAAGTGAGTTTCCTACATGGAAACTTTATCGCATTATAGCTTATGTATTTTTAGGACTGAGCATTTTACTGTGGGGTTACCATTTGGCAATGTTCAAGTATACTGAAAGTAAGCTCAGCGATGTGAATGAAGGTATCGTTTCAATGAAAGTCTGGCAGGAGCGTTTTGATAAAGCTCAGCAGCAGAATGCGGAAGTAAATAAACGCAATACTATCGTACGCAATCTTTCTAAAGACCGCATCGTATGGAGCCGTTCCCTTGCTGAACTGGGCAATGTTACACCCTACGGCTGCTGGCTGACAAGTGTTAAACAGGGCAATAAGCCAGATCAGATGAGCATTGCCGGTAAAGCCATGAAAATGGACGATGTTGTTAAATTCATCAGTCTTTTACAGGCACGGCCTGATATTGCCAATGTGCAGTTGATTTCTGCCGATGAAAACAACAATAATAACAGCAGTACTGCTGGCGTTATTGATTTTACTTTGGAAGTTCAGAGAAGTGGGGTGAAGAAGTGAAATTAGAAATGCCTGACAGCAATATGTCAGAAAACAGTAAATATTCGTTGTTATTGTTAGGTTCGGTACTGTTGCTTGTTTTTGTAGGTCTGTATATCATACAGCCGCTGCGTGAAGACATTCAGAAAAATGAGCAGGAATTGATACAGGCGCAGCAGCGTTTAGCCAGTTATCAGACATTTGCTGAACAGAATAAGGATTATAATGCTTTTGCAGCGAAGCAGGAAGGCTACCTTGCTGAAGCCAAGAAGCTGTTGCCGGATATAGTAACTGTGCCTGAATTAGTACAGGAATATTCTAACCTTTCAAAGGAATGCGGAATTCAGTTCAAAAGTGTTAAGCCTCCGAGTGGCAATTTGAAACAGGTAAATGGAGCTTACGAAGTACCGCTCAATATTTCTATCAGCGGCAACTATTATAAAATGGTCGAGTTTTTGCAGAAGGTAGAAAATGGTGCGAGGTTTGCAAAACTAAACAAAGCCAGCGTTAATACCATTAAAGAAAATGATGTTTCGGGAAATCTGGATATGACGGCTGAATTTACCGTTTATTCCCTGAAGGACGCCTTAGGGAAAATGAACACTGGTGAAAAGACCGGACTGGATCGCGTAAAAGAACGTGACGCAGCTAATATGGCGATAATAGACGAAGCAAAAAAATAGAGTAAACGTTTAGACCCTTGTTGTTTTTCTGCAGCAGGGGTCTTTTCATATTGCATGGCATAACCGTTGAAAAGACTGTGAAAGCGCTGATTCAGCCTGCAATTTTCTTGCTATTCTATATGGAAAAGTTGTATAATTAAAATATCTGTTATTATAAATAAAAATACCTTTATTTCGATAAATTGAGGAGTAAAAAAATGATTTGGCAGAATACAAAAGTTCGTATTGCAATTATCGCATCCCTGGTTCTTTTAGCAATTATTGCTTATCGTATTTATGGTAATATCCAGGCTAACAACGAGCGTGCGAACCGTGTTTCGCAAGGGCAGAATATTGCGGTGGCCACATCTTTCCCGCAGCGTCAGAGTATTACTCCTGTTATGCGTTTTGCGGGCAGCCTTGATCCTGTTTGGCAGGCTGACGTGGCAGCTAAAATAGATGGCAGGGTAGAGAAGGTTTATGTTAATGAAGGTGATAAGGTTACAGCTGGCACTGTGCTGGCTCATTTAGAGCAGACAGAGCAGACGGCTAATTTATTATCGGCGAAGGGTTCTTTGATGGATGCCCAAACGACTTTGGAAAGAGCTGAACGCGAGCTGCAGCGCTATCAGGCATTATATGAAAAGGGCGCTGTTTCGGAGCAGACAGTAGATAATTACCGTTTTGCCAGAAACAATGCGCAGGGCAAGCTTTCGGAAGCTCAGGGCGTGTGGGACAATATGCAGGATAAGCTGAGCGGAGCCAGTGTAACTGCGCCGCAGGACGGTATTATTTCTAAACGTTATTATCAGGAAGGTTATTATGCTAAAGTTGGCACAGCGCTGTTTAATATTGCCGATATTTCTGAATTGACTGCTAAAATAAATATCCCGGAAGGTCAGATCAGCAATATTGCTGTTGGCGGATTGGCTGATATTACTGTGCCCGCATATCCTGATGATAAATTCAGCGGTATGATCACACGTATCTCGCCGGTAGCAGATATGCCAGCAAGGACCTTTGCTGCTGAGGTGACAGTGGACAACAGTGCCGGTAAATTACGCGGCGGTGTTTATGCCAATGTTGTCATTACAGCCGAGCCGAAAGAGAATGCATTAGTTATTCCTATGAGCGCTATTGTAATGCGTGAAGATCAGCGTACGGTTTTTGTTGTTGATGATGATGGTGTCGTCAGCCGCAGAGTTTTAACAATAGGTTTTGTCAATGATAATATGGTAGAAGTTTTAGATGGTTTGAGTGATGGCGACCGGATTGTTACCGGCGGTCAGAATAAATTGCGTGAAGGCAGTAAGATCAAATTAGAAGGACAGGGTGCTAAATAAAATGATAGGCACATTTATACGCAGACCTGTTTTTACGACGATGTTTGTACTGCTTTTAGTAGTATTCGGCATTAAGTCGTATCCTAATTTGGGTGTCGATTTGTATCCTGACGTTGAACTGCCTCTGGTAAGTGTTACTGTTACCTATACTGGCGCTTCACCTGAGGAAATGGAAACTCTGATCACCAGACCTATTGAAGATCGCGTCAGCCAGGTTGCAGGTATTAAAACCCTGTCGTCAACTGTACGCGAAGGTTATTCGCAGACGACGCTGGAATTTGAGCTGGGTGTTGACCCGCGCGAGATGGCCAGTGAGGTGCGTGAAAAGGTTGCGTCGGTACGCCGGCGTTTGCCTGACGACATTGACGAGCCGGTTGTACAGCGTTTTGATATTTCGTCACAGTCGATAGCGGCATTTACTTTTGCTTCTGATTCGCGCAGCCGTGAAGAAACCCGTAAGATAGTTGAAGATGTTGTTAAAGAAGAACTGCAGCGTGTCGAAGGGGTGTCCGAAGTATCTGTTGTCGGCGCCAGCCTGCGTGCGATCAAACTGATCGCCGATCCTGAGAAGCTGAACAGTTATAATATTTCTTTTCAGACGATCTTAGATAAGGTCAACAGTGAAAATATCAATACTCCTGGCGGTAAGGCCCGTTATAACGATATGGAAATAACAGTCCGTACGTTAGGCAAATATAAAAATATCGACGATATTAAAAACATTGTTATTGCCAATCAGGATGGTCGCCCGATCCAGCTTTCAGATGTTGTAAAGGTTGTTGACAGCTGGGAAGACGAAGACACCTATTCCCGTTCTAATAAAGTACCCAGCGTTATGGTTTTGGTAAGGAAGCAGTCTAAAACCAATACTGTAGATGTTGTTGACGGTGTCAACGCTTCTATGGAACAAATGATGGAAAATGATTTGCCGAAGGATATCAAGGTCGATGTCGTACGCGATCAGTCTGCTTATATCCGCGAGAATGTTGCCGATGTCTGGAATGCTATTCTTTTCGGCGGTTTTCTGGCGCTTTTGATAACTTATATGTTCCTGCGCGATTTTCGAGCTACGATCATCGGCGGCCTTTCCATACCGACCTCCGTTATTGCCACGTTCTTTTTGATGAAGTCGATGGACTTTACGCTGAATAATATGTCGCTGATGGCTTTGAGTCTGGCAGTCGGCATTCTTATCGACGATGCTATCGTTTTGATTGAAAATATTTTCCGGCATATGGAAATGGGTAAGTCGCCTATTCAGGCAGCACAGGACGCTACGGAAGAGTTATCTCTGGCTATTCTTGCTACTTCACTTTCTTTGATGGCGGTTTTTGTACCTATCGGTTCTATGGGTGAGGTAGTTGGTCAGTATTTTAAACAATTCGGCTTAACAGTCGCTTTTGCGCTGGCTTTTTCGACGATGGCTGCTTACACGCTTACACCAATGATATCGGCTTATTGGCTGAAGGATTATCGTGAGGAACATGCCAAACCTTATAAGCATCCGCGTCCAAAAGTTGTACAGATTTGTCTGGATAAATTTGAGGCCGGGTTTCAGGTAATTTGCCGGATGTATGATGAATTAATGGTATTTGCGTTCCAGCATCCGTGGAAAATAGTTCTGATTTCTGTTGCTTCACTTATTTTTAATCTTTTTCTGTTACCTTTTATTGGTACGGAATATCAGCCGACATACGATTCCGGTGAATTTTCCGTCAGTGTTAAAGCTCCTGCCGGTACAAGTATCGAGCGAATGAAGGAGCTGACGCTGCCGTTGGAAGAAGAAATCCTGCAAATGCCGGAGGTTAGGATTGCAGCGATGCGCTTAGGCGGTTCGCGCGTACCTATCAATGAAGGCAATATTGATGTCAAGCTTATTCCTTCGTCTGACAGAGATCGCAGTATGATCGATATTATGGATGAGCTGCGCCGTAAATTTGGTAATGTCGAAGAATTGAAAGTCGCAGTCGTCAGTAACCAGGGCGGAGGACGCGGTGACAGCAGGCCGGTGCAGGTAGGTTTGCGCGGCAGTGATCTTGAGCTGCTGACAACTTATGCTCAGGAGCTGGCGGAAAGGATCAGACAGGTTCCAGGTTCTACTGATGTCGATATTTCTTCATCGGAAGAAGAACCGGAAATCATCGTTAAGGTAGATCCGCTGCGTGCGAGCGCAATGGGGCTTGATTCAACTTCCGTTGGTAAAGTTGTGGAAATGGCCTTTTTAGGCAAAAGTACAAGCAATAGTTTTACTATCGGTGATAACGACTATGATATAATTGTACAGTTGGATGCTGCACATCGTCGTGATATCAATGACGTTGCCAATCTGCGTGTTTCCAATACGGAAGGGAAGTTTGTCCGGTTGGGCGATGTAGCTGACGTGTATTTTTCGTCCGGTCCTACACGTATTGACCGTGAGGACAGACAGCGCCAGATCGTTGTTTATGCTAATACAGTCGGTATTACTCCGGGCGATTTGATCCAGAAGATCCAGACGGAGATGATTCCGGATATGAATATGCAGGTCGGTTACCGTTATAAAATGATCGGCCAGGCTGATACAATGGCAAAAGCCTTTAGTGAGATCGCGAAGGCGGTTATTTTAGCTATTATTATGATCTATATGGTTCTGGCAGCAGAGTTTGAAAGCTTCATGCAGCCTTTGGTAATTATGATGTCACTGCCGTTTGCGATTATCGGTGCTGTTTTAGGCTTGATGGTAGCAGGGCAGACTGCAAATATGATGTCGCTGATCGGTTTTACGATGCTGCTGGGTCTGGTTACAAAAAATGCGATCCTGCTGGTAGACTATGCCAATCAGGCACGTGCTAAGGGTAAGCCTTTGCGCGAGGCCTTGCGTGAAGCCTGTGCTTTGCGTATTCGTCCGATATTTATGACAACGCTTTCGACTATTTTAGGTATGCTGCCAATTGCCTTGGGTCTTGGTGCCGGCGCTGAGCTGCGTCAGTCTATGGGCGTGGTTTTAGTTGGCGGTCTGACGACGTCGACTTTGCTGACTCTGGTTGTAGTGCCGCTGTTATATTTGCTGAGCGAAGAATGGAAAGAGAAATATTTGCATAAATCATAGTTAAGGAAGTATTATAATATGACTTACGAAGAAAATTTGCTGGCGCTTTTGGAAAGTTATAAAGCAGGCGCTATCGACGCTAAAACAGCTTTGGAAAAGCTGCATGCTGCGGATTATACTGACCTTGGTTTTGCGAAACTGGATCATAACCGCAGTCTGCGTCAGGGGTTTCCCGAGGTTGTTTACTGCGAAGGGAAAACAGTAGAGCAGGTTGCTGCGATCATGGAAAAGCTGGCACAGGTACACAATAATATTTTGGGAACACGTGCTGATGCCGATAAATTTGCAGCGGTGCAGAAGGTGCTGCCTGATGCGGTTTATCATAAAAATTCGCGTTTGATTTTTGTTGAGCGTAAACCGCTGCCAAAAGATGATAAGCGTTATATCGCCGTTGTGACGGCTGGTACAAGCGATCTGCCTATTTCAGAGGAGGCTGCATTGACTGCTGAGATCATGGGCAATCAGGTAGAGCGGGTTTACGACGTAGGTGTGGCTGGTATCCATCGGCTGTTTGATAAACTTGATTTGATCAGAAATGCTAATGTAGTTATTGTCGTTGCCGGGATGGAAGGCGCTTTGGCAAGCGTTGTCGGCGGCTTGGTCGAACGGCCTGTAATCGCAGTGCCTACCAGTGTCGGTTATGGCGCAAATTTTCAGGGGCTATCAGCACTTTTGGGCATGCTCAACAGCTGTTCGGCCGGTGTGGCTGTTGTTAATATCGATAACGGTTTTGGAGCGGGGCGTATGGCAAGTATTATCAATCATATGAGGTGATGTAATGAAAGCAATCTATATAGAAGCATTTGCGGGTATCAGCGGTAATATGCTGCTGGGAGCTTTGATTGATGCAGGTGTACCGTTCGATTATCTGGCGTCTGAGATGAAAAAGCTGCACTTGGGAGAGTATGAACTGATCAACGAACGTGTTAATAAATGTGGGATTGATGCGAACTATTTTAATGTCTTGCTGCCAGATGAATGTCAACACGACGTCACGATCGGGCATCAGGATGAACATACTCACGCCGGGCACCATCATCACGAACATGGCGATACGGGGCATAACCATGAACATCATTCCGATTGCGCTCAGCCTTGCCATCAGGTGAAAGTATCTGAAAATACTGTGCATCACCACCATGAACATCGCAACCTGCATGATATAGCCCATATTATTGCACATTCTGACTTGCACGATAAAATCAAAATGCAGTCTTTACAGGTGTTCACAGCTTTAGCAGAAGCTGAAGCTAAGGTTCACGGTAAAACTGTTGATGAAGTGCATTTTCACGAAGTCGGAGCAATCGACACGATTATTGATATTGCTGGCTGCGTTTTGGCTTTGGAATATTTGGGGATCGAAAAGATTTTTGTTTCCAATATCCATACAGGCAGCGGCTTTGTAAATTGTGCACACGGACTGATGCCAGTGCCGGCTCCTGCGACGGCAGAGCTGTTACAAGGGCTGCAGCACAGCCACGGAAAGATTGAAAAAGAGCTTACTACACCGACTGGTGCCGCGCTGATGAAGGTTTTAGCAGTCAGTACGAAGGATATTCCGCAGGGCTTTAGCGGCAGTAAAATTGCTTATGGCGCCGGGACATGGGATCTGGAAATACCCAATGTCCTGCGTATTAATATCGGCGAATGGGAAGCTGAAGCCGGTGGTGAATTACTTGTTGCCGAATGTAATATCGACGATATGAATGGCGAATTGTACCCTTATGTGCAGGAACGCTTACTGCAGGCGGGTGCTTTGGATTGCTGGCTGACTCCGATCATTATGAAAAAAGGACGGCCTGCTCAAACTTTATCGGTGCTGCTCGATCCTCAGAACCTGGATCAGCTGACTGATATTTTGCTGACCGAAACAACGTCGCTGGGAGTACGTTATTATGAGGTGCATCGCCATATCAATTACAGGAAGGTTACTATTGTGTCGTTGCCTGAAGGTGAAGTGAGAATTAAATATGCACAGATGGATGGGAAAATTGTGAATATTGCTCCTGAATTTGAGGATTGTAAAGTTTTGGCTTTAAAAAGCGGACACAGCCTGAAAACTATTATGCAGGCAGCAGCTGCTGCTGCGGAGGCACAACTTGAACAGTGATTTTGCTGCTTATCTCGACAATTTAAAAAAGCAGATCAAAAGTTTTGACGCCAATCTTACAATTACTGAAAAAAAGCTGCAGTATGGTATACAGTTGACAGTAACAAACAGTGATAGTAAAGTAGTATTATCAGTATATAATGGTAAAAAGGGGATTAAGTTTGTTTGGGGCGGTACGGCTTCAGAATTGAGGTCCCAGCTGGAAGCAGTTTTGACAGGAAAAGATACTGCCAATAAAGGGGATATCGTACAGGCTATTGGAAATGACTATACACTTTTACGAAATTGTGCCGATTTTAAAGGTATTTGGGCAGGCAGTGACGAATCAGGTAAAGGAGATTTTTTCGGACCCTTAGTCGTTGCAGCAGTATTAGTAGATATTACTACGGCTGAAAAACTAGTCCGTTTGGGAGTCAGAGATTGCAAACTGATCAATGATAAAGAAGTTCTGCGGCTGGCAGAGCTGATTGTCGAAGCTGCTCCGATCAACACGGTTTTAGCTTTGAAGCCGGAAATGTATAATTTTCGTTATCAGCAAATGCGTGCAGATGGAAAAAATCTCAACCATTTGTTAAGCAATGGTCACATAGCTGTACTACGAAATGTTCTGCGGCAATGCCCGCAATGTAATTATGCGCTGGTCGATCAATTTACAGCGTCTAACGACATCCGCGCCAGCTTACAGCAGGAATTTCCTGATGTTAATATAGTACAGCAGCACAGGGCCGAGGCAGATATTGCTGTGGCTGCTGCTTCAGTATTGGCGCGGGCTAAATTTTTGGAAATAATGCAGGAGCTGGCCGAGCAGGTTGGGCGAAATGAATTGCCTAAAGGCGGCAGTGACGCTGCGACAAACTGTGCACGCGAGCTGCTGAAAGAATTGGGACGCGGTGCCCTGGAACGGCTCGTAAAAGTCCATTTTGCAAATTATAAAAAAATCTAGAGCCTTTCAGGAGGCTGAAATATATGAAAAAATTAATTGTTAATGCTGATGATTTCGGACTGCATCCGGCAATCAATGCCGGTATTATAAAAGGCTGCAGGGACGGTTTTATTACCAGTACGTCTTTAATGTGCAGCGGCGCTGCTTTTGATGACGCAGTACTTCAAGCGAAAGCAACACCTGCTTTAGGAGTAGGCATCCATCTTACTTTAGTAGGGGGAGGTAAACCGCTTTTACAAGCACGGCAGCTGCGGACACTTGTTGATGAAGATGGGCTTTTGCCTGCTGATTATACAGCTTTTGCCAAACGCTGGTATGCTGGCAGAATAAAAAAAGCAGAAGTTGTCAGCGAACTGCAAGCACAACTGGAACGCGGCTTAAGCTGTGGTCTTAAAATAACTCACGTCGACAGCCATCAGCATCTGCATGTGCTGCCGGGAATTGCCGACATCGTATTGGATTTGTGCAGTGCATTTGGTATCAAAAAAATTAGGATGCCGCAGGAAGGCTGGTTTTGGCGTGGTGGATTTAACAGCACTGCTGGCCGCCTGATCGGCCGTGAAGGCTTAAGCTTTTGCAGCGCTTTGGCGAAAATGAAAGCCAGACAGGCCCGTTTTGTCTATCCGCAGCATTTTTTTGGAATGCTGGCCGGAGGTAATTTAAACGAATTCTTAGTAGGTGAAATCATTAGGAATCTGCCTGATGGCGTAAGTGAGATCATGACTCATCCGGGGATGGATGCAGAGTCTTTGGAAAAAACTTTTTCCTGGCAGTATCATTGGGAAGATGAGCTTCAGGCTTTTCTTTCTGAAAAAAATAAATGTTTATTGGAGCAGAAGAAAGTAACTTTGATAAACTTTGGTGGGCTTTGATATGCACAGAAAATTGATCCGCAGGTTGCTATGGATGTTTGTTTTTGTTATTGCTATTTCTGCGGCAGTTATTTATTTTACATTTGATATAAGAGCGTTAGAATATCTGACGATGTTTGAACCGTGGTGTATTGCTGCGGCCTTTGGCATTTTGGGATTGGGATTGGTTTTTGATGGTTTGCGGCTGATGACTTTGGCTGCTGTGACTGATGAAAAGCTAACTACCAGACAAGTGGTGAACGTTGTTCTAAGCAATTATTTTTTGGCGCTTGTTACCCCCGGAGCCAGCGGCGGTGCTGTAGCTCAGATCATGTTCATGCGCAAGGCGGGCGTGCCGGTAGCAAAGGCCACGGTCGTTGTTTTTGTGCGTACGATTATGTCAATCACTTTTTTGATTTTGCTGGTGCCGTTTGTTCTGCATAGTGATCATGCTTTGGTTGACTGGATGCCGACCAGTGTCATTACTATTGTATCTGTTTTATTTGTTTCGCTGCCGATTGCAGCAGTGCTGCTTATGAGGACCAGATATCCGGAGTTTTGGATCATTGGGTTAACGAACAATTTCTCGCGCGATTTCAGGAGGAATTGTTTTATTTGGTATAAAGAATTTAAACAGGCGTCTTTTATTATGGGTAAAAATCCTTTGAAAGTAATGCGTGCCTTTATTGAATCGGGGCTCAGTCTGTTATGTATTTATGCTACTGTACCAATGTTTTTTCTGGGTATGAATATCAAATTTGACTGGCTGCAGGTTATGGGGCGAATGGTTTTGCTGAATCTGGTACTGTATTTTTCACCAACTCCCGGAGGTTCAGGGGTCGCAGAGGCGGGCTTCGTTGTATTATTTTCTGAGCTGCTGCCTGGTGGTCTTGTTGGTATTATGGCAGTTTTATGGCGTTTTACAGCTGAATACCTGCCGTTTTTATTAGGGGCAGTAGTTTCAATACGCGCCTTTGGCTCTAATGTTTTATCTATGAAAAATCTCAGGAAGGGAGAAGATCAACAATGAAGCTTTTAGTTACCGGCGGTGCTGGATTTATCGGTTCGCATTTATTGGAGCTGTTAAATAGTGATAAAAATTATGAAGTTGTAGTTTTAGATAACCTTTCAAGCGGGTTCAGGGAAAATGTACCTCAAGGAATGAGGCTTGTCGTAGCGGATATACGTTCGCAGGAAATAGAAACGTTATTTCAAAAAGAAAATTTTGATGCAGTTGTACATTTGGCTGCACAAACAATGGTACCTTATTCAATCGAACATCCTGATGAAGATTGCGAAATCAATTTAGCAGGCTTGATCAATGTGTTGGAAAATTGCCGCAAGTATAAGGTGAAAACAGTTTTATTTGCCTCCAGTGCGGCAGTATATGGCAATAATGAAAATGTTCCTTTAAATGAAGACCTTGCATTGATGCCAATGTCGTTTTATGGTATTACAAAAATGACATCAGAGCATTATTTACGTGTTTACCACGAGCTTTATGGTATCAATACAGTTGTTTTCCGTTTTGCGAATGTTTATGGCGAACGTCAGGGGGAAGGCGGCGAAGGTGGTGTCGTCAGTATTTTCTGTAAACTTTTGGCAGCAGGAAAAGCTGTGACCGTTTATGGTAATGGGGAACAAACGCGTGACTTTGTCTATGCAGGCGATGTTGCAGCAGCTATTAAAGCGGGATTGGCAGCCATGGGATACCAGACTATCAATGTATCTACAGAGCATGAAACTTCGGTAAATCAACTTTTGGGCGCCTTTGCCGAAGTTGCTGCTGATAAACTTGAAGTTCGTTATGCGGAAACGCGGCAGGGTGATATCTTCCGTTCTGCGCTGTCTAATGCACGTTTAAAGGAAATACTTGCTGTAACTCCGCAGATGCAGTTAAAAGAAGGTATCCAAAAAACTTACCATGATTATGTAAAACGGGGAAAGTAGGAAAATAATGAATAGGATCGAGAAGGGAAGCTTGCTCGTTTTAGCAATTATAGTTGCCTTCAATATCTTTTTTGGATTAGGCAGTATACCGCTGCTTGACCCGGATGAGCCGGTATATGCTGAAACTGCGCGTGAGATGATCCAGTTTAATGATTATCTTTCACCACGCATTTATAATGAATATTGGTTTGACAAACCGCCAATGTATTACTGGCTTGTAGCTGGTGCAATGCATGTGTTTGGGGATGGAGAGTTTGCAGCGCGTTTTCCTGCAGCATTAATGGCCTTTTTGACTGTAATAATGCTTTATTGTTCCATTACCAGGCTGTTTAACGAAAGAGCTGGTTTTTGGTCGGCGCTCGTTTTAGCGACATCTGTACAGTTCTTTTATCTTGGCAAGGCGGCGGTAACAGATACGACGCTGTTGTTTTTCCTGACCGGATCTTTATTATGCTACTTGCATAAGCAGTATTGGCTGATGTATGTGTGTATGGCGCTGGCCACGGTAACAAAAGGGCCGATCGGGATCGTTTTTCCAGGTGCGATAATATTTCTGCATATTCTTTGTACCGGGCAGTGGCAGAAGCTTTTTAAAATGCACTGTTTACGCGGATTACTGTTATATTTTTTTATTGCGGCACCGTGGTATTATTTGATGTATCAAGTGCATGGAATGGAATTTATTAATACATTTTTAGGATTCCATAATCTTACCCGCTTTACAACGCCTGAACATCCGACACGGGTTTTGTGGTGGTATTATTTTCCTGTTATTATCCTGGGTTTGTTTCCCTGGACAGGGCTGTTACTGCAGTCTATTAAAGCATCAATTACAGACAGCAGATCTGATGATCTGGAAAAAATGCTTTTCGTAAATATCTGGTGGCTTTTCGTACTGATATTTTTTACTATCTCTCAAACGAAGCTGGTTTCTTATATCTTACCTATGTTTCCAGCGCTGGCGATTATGATTGGCTGGAATATTGCCAGAATGCAAAAAGAAAATTATGGTATCCGTTGGTCCTGGATTTTTGGTAGCGTAATAATGTTTTTATTGCTTACAGCCGGATGGGTTATTGGCGGGCAGCAATTGCCTGAAGTTGCTTTCGGAGGGATTGTGCTGGGCAGCGTAACTTTTATTTTGGGGATAAGTATAGTTTGGGCGCTGTGGCGTTATCGAGATATTAATTTTTCAGCTTGGCTGCATGTTGTTACAGGGGTTTTGACGATGGTAATTGCATTTTCATTTTTGCTGCCAATGGTTGCAAATCGTTTCAGTGTTAAAGAAATCGTTAGAGTTTATCAGACAAAATGTGATCAGCAGAAACCGGTTTATGTTGATAAATTTTTGAGGCCTGGCTTTATGTATTATACTGGTACACCTGGTGAGGAAGTAAAACCTAAAAGCGGTGATTTAACTAAGGTTCTAAATGATCCTGGTCAAAAATATGTTTTGGTACGAGGATTGGAACTGCGCCGTTTAAAAGATAAGGATAAACTCCAAAAGCTAAATGAAATCAAAGAAATCGGTGACATTTATTTGCTGGAAAAATATTAAAAGAATATATGGATTAGTTAGAAAAATGTAGATTAAAACAACGTCGCTGAAAGCGACGTTGTTTTTTTATGTCCTGCGGATTTTTACAAACATGTATCGCGTTAGCTAAGCATCGCGATCGCGTAGAGAGCGATGCAAAAGTAATAGCAAGACTAGAATAAGTTTGATTCATTTATTTGTAAATGTCTTGCGGGGGGGGGACTCGTGTGGTATAATTCTAATTGAAATTATTTGAAACAAAAAAGTATTTTAAGGATAAAATGTAAAAATGAACCAAATGAAATTTAAAATACCTGAATACGATAAATATACAAATTATTTTTTGTCTGCACTTCTGTTTGTTATTGACTATCTATCGATAGTTTTGGCGGAACAAAGTGCTTTTGTTTTACGTAACTGGATAGTAAGTGATGGCGGAACATTACATATCTCCTGGTTGAATTTTTGGATTGTATTTCCACTTTTGTATTTGCTCTTTATTAATATTGAACAGCTTTATAATCGTAGAACGCAATTCTGGAAAGTTATTGAAAAGATTTTTTATGCTTCACTTTATGCGATTGTTGCTGTTGTTATTGTTTTATATGTTGGGAAAATTGCCGCGTCTACTTCACGTTTATTTATAGTATTGTTATGGCTTTTTAGTTTTATTTATCTCACAATATTCCGTTATATCGTAAAAAAGATTTTAGAAAAAATGCAGCTGCTTCAAATACCTGTCCTCATTATTGGAGCAGGTAAAACAGCAGAACTACTGGTACAAGGTATTATCAATGATGCAGGTATGGGCTATAAGCTTATTGGGCTGTTAGAAGATAATTGTGTCCAAAAGGGTATTTTAAACCACTTTCCTGTTTTAGGTAAATTTGCTGATGCAGAAAAAGTGATTAGGGACACAGGGGTGCAGCACGTCTTTATTGCAGCGCCGGGATTACAGCAGGATAAATTAACAAGACTGATCTATAAAGTGCAGCCATTAGTAAAAAATATGGGCATTATTCCTAATCTTGTTTGTGTGCCTATGGGTGGAATAGAAGTAGAAAGTTTATTTAATGAAAAACTGATGTTGCTGCGGTTAAAAAACAATCTGGCAAGACCGTTGAATAGGTATATAAAAACAATGTTTGACTTTGTAGTGACATTAGTTGGAACCGTTATGATATCACCGGTTTTACTGTTTATTGCATTATGGATATACAAAGACTCCCCTGGGCCTGTGATTTTTAAACATATGCGCATAGGTAAAAATGGGAAGGCTTTTCCTTGCTATAAATTTCGGAGTATGTGTGTAGATGCCAAAGCAAAACTGGAGGAATTATTAGAAACTGACCCGGAAGCAAAAGCGGAATGGGAACGTGATTTTAAATTAAGAAATGATCCGAGAGTTACAAAATCAGGAGCTTTTTTGCGTAAAACCAGCCTGGACGAATTGCCGCAGATATTCAATGTGCTGAAAGGAGAAATGAGCCTTGTCGGTCCACGCCCGATTATTCAAGAAGAGCTGGAACGTTACGGAGAATATGTTGGTGACTATTTGATGGTAAAGCCGGGTATAACCGGGATGTGGCAGGTAAGCGGGCGCAGCGATATTGACTATGAGGAACGTGTTTTGCTGGATAGTTGGTATGTTCGTAACTGGAGCGTCTGGACAGATATAGTAATGTTGTTCAAAACATTTAAAGTTGTATTGTTAAGAAAAGGTGCGTATTAGTGGGAAAGGTTGGAGGTTAATGTTTAAATATGATTATTTAGTAGTGGGAAGTGGCCTATTCGGCAGTATTTTCGCATATGAAGCCAACAAAAAAGGCAAAAAGGTTTTAGCTATAGATAAGAGGCCAAACATTGCAGGAAATATTTATACACAGGAAATAGAAGGCATAAATGTGCATATGTATGGCGCCCATATTTTTCATACTAATATGAAGCATGTTTGGGAGTATATCAATCAGTTTGCAGAATTTAATCGGTTTACTAATTCACCAGTAGCTAACTATCATGGTGAATTGTACTCACTGCCTTTTAATATGTACACTTTCAATAAAATGTGGGGAGTAGTAACACCAGAAGAAGCTACTGCAAAAATAGAAGAACAGAAAAGAAAAGCAGGTATAGTAACTCCAAAAAATTTAGAAGAACAAGCAATTTCACTTGTTGGTATTGATATTTATGAAAAATTGATCAAGGGATATACTGAAAAACAATGGGGCCGATCCTGCAGGGAATTACCGGCATTTATTATCCAAAGGTTACCGGTACGCCTGACTTTTGACAATAATTATTTTAATGCTTTATATCAAGGCATTCCTATTGGCGGTTATACAGATATAGTAGCAAATATGCTGCAGGGAATAGAAGTACAGCTCAATGTAGACTACCTGAAGAATAAGGAGAGCTTAGATAAAATAGCTGAAAAGATAATTTATACAGGCCCGGTTGATGCTTATTTTGGTTATAAACTTGGCGCGTTGGAATATCGTTCAGTAAGATTTGAAAATGAAGTGCTGAATAAACCAAATTTTCAGGGGAATGCAGTAATGAACTATACTGATAAAGAAACATCATGGACAAGGATCATTGAACATAAGTGGTTTGAATTTGGCAAAGATAAAGAGGGCAGTGATTTGCCTAAAACAGTAATTAGCCGTGAATACAGCAGTGAGTGGACTGTAGGAGACGAACCATATTACCCGGTCAACGATGCGAAAAATAGTAATTTATATACAGAATATAAGGCTCTAGCGGAGAAAGAAAGCAAAGTCATATTTGGCGGACGTTTAGGTGAATATAAATATTATGACATGGATGCGGTAATAGACAACGCTTTAAAACTAGCGGTAAAGGAACTGATGTAGAGGTGGATATAAAAATACTTGTAGCCACGCATAAAAAATATTGGATACCTGAAGACAGTGTCTATTTACCTGTTCATGTGGGCAGAGAAGGCAAAGCAGACCTTGGTTATCAAGGCGATAATACAGGCAATAATATTTCTATAAAAAATGCAAACTACTGTGAGCTGACAGGTCTTTATTGGGCGTGGAAAAACCTAAACTGCGAATATATTGGCTTGTGCCATTATAGACGATACTTTGCCCATGCGGCTGGTGATAATAATATCGAAAAGAAAAAACTGGCAATACTGCAAAAAGAGGATTATGAAAAACTGTTGAAACAGTATGATGTCATCTTGCCGAAACCACGTAATTATTTTATAGAAACGGTGCGCAGCCAATATGAGCATGCACATAATAAGCGTGATCTGGATGAGGCAGAACGCATTGTGGCGGAGCTTTACCCGGAACACAGTGAAGTATTTGCTAAAGTGATGAATAGGAGAAAGCTGCATATTTACAATATGTTTGTAATGAAAAAAGATGCTTTTGACGCATATTGCAAATGGCTTTTTGATATTCTTTTTGAACTGGAAAAAAGGATAGATATAAAAGACTATAACCAATATGAAGCAAGAGTGTTCGGTTTTTTAAGCGAAAGACTTTTTAATGTATGGCTTGAAAAGCAAGGGTTACATGTAACGGAAGTAGAAGTGGTTTTCTTGGAAAAAATAAACTGGATTGATAAAGGCTTTAAATTTTTAAGAAGAAAGATTGGCTGGAGGTAAGTTAGATAAAGTTATGGTACGTGTATTAATAGCTGATACGGTTGCACGTGAAAAAGCTACATATCTTGAACAATACGAAAAAATCTTTAAAGATAACGGCATTTATTATGATTTATTTTTATGGGATAGAGATGCTGACGCAAGTACAGAAAAAATAGGAAATTGTTTTTGGTTTCATAAAAAATGTACGGCAGGTGGTGGCAATAAATTTAAGAAAATAATACCTATGTTTAAATATCAAAAGAAGTTGCGTGAAATAATAAAAGAAGGAAATTATTCACATCTTGTTCTTATTAATTCATTAGCACCAGTAATGATTGCTGATTTGGTATTGAACAAATATAAAAGCAGATATATCTTGGATGTTCGTGATTATACTTATGAAAAATATAGTTGGTATTTAAAAATAATGAGGCAACTTATAGAAAGTTCGTTTTTTACAAGTATTTCCTCAAGAGGGTTTATTAAGTTTCTAGGAGAATCTGATAAATTTATTGTCACTCACAACATAAGTAATATAAATAAAGCTGTCAAAACCACTAATACAACTAATAATTTAAAAAATAAGGATGTTATAAGCATTGGATTTGTTGGAAATGTTAGGTATTTTGAAGAAAATAAAAAACTTATAAAGGTTTTAGATAATCAAAAATTTAAGCTGCTATATATTGGCAGTATTGATGAAGGGTGTGATATTGGCGAATATTGTGCTAAAGGAAAAATTAATAATGTAGAAGTACATGGAAAATTCAATAATGGCGATAAACCGACTATTTATGAAAATATAGATATTATAAATTCAATCTATGGAGATTTTTCATTAGAAGTAACTACTGCATTACCGAATAGATTGTATGATGCTTTATTATTTAAAAAACCTATTTTGGCATCTAAGGGTACTTATTTAGGTGAAATTGTAGAAAAGTATAGTGTAGGTTTAGCTGTTGATTTGGGGAAAGATGATATAAACGAGATGTTGCTTGAATATATTAATAAAATTGATATCAATAAGCTCTACATAAACATTGATATATTATTAGAAAAAGTAATGGCAGAACAAAATATATACAAGGAAGCAGTAGAGAAGTTTGTGGTAAAACAATAATAGAAAAATATAGTTATAATTTTTTAATTTATATAGGTTAGGATATAAGGTGATTAATATATGAAAATACTTACTGTATCAATAGCAGCCTATAATGCGGATTGGTGTTTAAAAAAATGTTTAGATTCTTTTATTGCGTCTAAATATTTAGATTTACTTGATATTATTGTTGTAAATGATGGGTCTAAAGATAATACAGCGGCGATAGCCAGTGAATATGTTAAAAAATTTTCTGCGAGTATTAGACTGATTAATAAGGAAAATGGTGGGCATGGGTCTACTATTAATACATCTATTGATAATGCTATGGGTAAATATTTTAAAATAGTTGATAGTGATGACTGGGTTGACACCGAAGCATTAGATGCTTTGATTGAACTGCTTATGAAGACTGAAGCGGATTTAGTTATAAATGACTATAACGAGGTTTATGGGAATGTTGTAAAAAAGATTGATGTTTGCAAAACTTATAATGAAGGTGTTATATATAGCTTTTCAGATATTGCAATAGAAGATACTTTTCCTATGCATTCGTTAAGCGTTAGATTTGATAAATTAAAAAAAGTAAAAGAAAAAATATCAACGCATAGGTTTTATGTGGATACTGAGTTCATTTTTTTTGCTGCAATGAAAACGAAAACCATAATGTTTCAAAAAAATACAGTATATCAGTATTTATTAGGACAAAATGGTCAGAGTGTTAGTGGTATTGGAGTATATAATCATATTGAAGATTTGATGTTTGTGGAGGAACGTTTAATAAACATTTATGATAATGCCAAGGATCAAGATTTGTGTGTAAGGAAATATTTATTTAATATCCTGCAGAAATGTTATAAATGTATTTTTGGTTGGTATACTATAATGCCTAAAGCCGACAAGGATTATTTATTAAAAAAATTTGATGAAAAAATATGGTATAAATATCCTAAATACAGAAAAGAATTTGAATTAGGGGTTTATAGTGTAGTGCCGTTAAATTATTTATTATTTATCAAAGTCGGAAGGCTTTTAAAAAAATATTTAAGGTAGGATAATGTTAAACAACTGTCTCTTATACACATCTGACGCTGCCGACGACTTAATAGGTGTAGAT
>ERZ1027089.486-NODE-486-length-20150-cov-26.353969_pt1 | contig 20150 bp, 18 predicted proteins | sample MGYA00519412_ERZ1027089 | MGnify/ENA primary metagenome ERZ1027089 (study PRJEB26926, sample SAMN06164433) | human gut metagenome | biome: ENVO:00009003; feature: ENVO:2100002; material: ENVO:00002003 | host: Homo sapiens | place: USA | collected 2012 ... | reverse complement strand
CAAGTACCCTCTGTTTTTGTGCCCTCTCGTTTGAGTGCTTGTCTATTATATCACGCTTTTCGAGCTTTGTCAACATCTTTTTCATTTTAATTTTGCACAAATGGTTTTAAACTGTTATATTCCCCGATTGTGCAAAACGTAAACAACCACAATATACAGTTTCCTGCTATCAATATTTAGTTATCAACAGCCGCATTCCTGTATGTTGAAAACTCGTGCATTCTTTCCCTAAAGCTAAAAACAATGCCGCCCTTTAAGGACGGCACCGATAAAAATCCTATTTTTCCTCGTTCAGTTCGGAAATTATTCTGACAAAGCTGTCAATATCATTAAAATCACGATATACCGAAGCAAATCTGATATATGCCACCTTATCTATATCCTTCAGCCTGCGCAGTACCAGTTCGCCGATCTCGTCCGACGATACCTCACGTCTGAACTGGTTCTTCAACTCCTGTACAATATCTTCAACCATTTTTTCAAGGTCCTCGATCTGTACCGGACGTTTCACCGTAGCTCTCGCAAGCCTGTTTATCAGCTTGTCACGATCAAAAGGTTCAATGGTATTATCCTTTTTCACAACCATAAGCGGTATTGTTTCCACCATTTCATAGGTCGTAAAACGGCACTTGCACGACAGACATTCACGTCTTCTGCGAATTTTATTTTCCGCAGGGCGACTGTCTATTACCTTGCTGTCCTCATATCCGCATTCCGGGCATTTCATCTGTTTTCCTCGCTTTCGCTCTGATCCTCACGGTTTCCTTTTCCATATTCCTGTATTTATGTATTTTAACACACTTTCGCAGCTTTTTCAAGCATTTTCTGTAATCAAAGACCCATCTTATACTTATCGTATATCTTTTTCATATTATTCGCACATACAGCAAGTTCGTCATAGCTGCTGTAGTTCTCACGGTAAAGCTCGACTATCATTGATTTATCGTACTTTATTTTTTCAAGTTCGCTGAAAAGACGGTTGAAGTTAAAGCTGCCCTTTCCTATCGGCAGGCAATCGCAGCCTGCGTTGCCGTCGCTTACATGAAGATGTACGACCTTGTCACCTATTATATCCAGAAGCCTGAACGGATCTACATTGCTCCTTCTTGCCTGTTTTAGATCTACAACAAATCTGACCTCGTCGCCGAGTTGTCCGATCATATCCTCGATAAATCTTACACTGCTGCTCTTGCAGTAGCAGATGTTTTCCTGTGCCACCGTAACACCGAATTCTTTTGCGAGGCGGAACAGACGCAGATAGCGTTCCATGTACCTTTCATCAGGTACCTTTGAACTTAGGATAGCTCCGTGCAGGACAAACACACCCGCACCGATCTCCGCCATAACCTCAAAATACCTCTTGTAAATATCAATCAGATATTCGGTTCTGCGTGGATAATCGCCGAAAAGGAACAGCGTTTCCATAGGCGAAGAAAACGGATGCATGGATATTACGTTCATTCCGTATTCACCGATGATCCTTCTTAGTTCAACAAGCACCTGCCCTTCAAGCTCGTCTATCGAATTTACGAATATCTCAACATTTTTTACACCCCGCTCGGCAAGCTCATAAAGAGCCTTTTCTGTTTCGAGAGGGTACAGACAAGCCGTTGATACACCAATATCCATTTTCATTACTTCCTTTCTGAAAATCAGCCCGCCAGAGAACAAACGTTCCCTATTATTGATATGATTAGCGGTAATACATACACCGCCGCCAGCACCGCAACAAGCAATGCGTAAATGCCGATCCTGCACAGACCTTCCGCCTTATCGGCAATTGCCGTTATCTTTTTGCGGAATATAATGTACAGCGCCAGTGCCGCAAAGCCTGCGACGCTCAGCACAATACCCAGTTTAAGCCCCTTCGGGCAGAAGCTTATGGCTATATCGTTTTTGCCTTCCTCCAGCTTTACCGCCATAAAGCCCGACATAGAACGGTATATCTCAGCTGGCTTTCCGTTTATCGTTGCAGAAAATCCGTCGTCATACGGCACCGACAAAAACAGCCACTGACCGCTCTTTGCGTTGTCTGCCGTTCCGCTTATATTTCCACCGTCAACCTTAAGATCGGCGGTTTTTGTTTTATTGATAGCTTTTTCCAGCTTGCCGAGCGACAGTCCGTAAATACCATAGCTTGAGCAATAAGTGCTTTCGTTTACGTCAACATCTATACTTACCTTCTCATTTTCGAAAGTACCGAGATATAAAAGTCCGTTGCTATCTTTATTCGGAAACGACAGATCCTGCTTGATGCCGTTTACATATATCGCAAACGAACCGTTGATATGCTCGTTGATATTTCTTGTAACAAGATCAAAGCAATCGAAATACAGCGCCTGCTTTTCGCCTATATCCAGCTTGTAGCTGAGCGTTGCGATGCGTGTATTGCTCTTGGGCGTGAAATAATATATCCCGCCACGATGCACATACCGTATATTCTTTTCTCCGGTATGCTCATACTCGGTAAACAGCAGTTCGTTGCCCGTATCAAGCAGATTCTTTGCAAGATATTCCTGTATAACTATGCGTTCCGCCTTAGGCAGTTCCGTACATTGTGACAGATCGCTGTCGGTAACTATTCCGAGCGGCAGATAAAATTCGCTCTCATAGATCGAATAGTTCTTGTCACGATAAATCACAGGCTCTCTTGCGCTGAATTTCTCTATATAATATTTTATATTCATAACGGCATCGGTAAGAGCCGTGCCTCCGTTGCCGGTTACCTCCATCCAGTAGGACGAATAGCCGAGCCGTTTCATCGCAAACATATAATCCTCCGATGTAAGCGAGGTATAATGTGCGATGGTGGGATAGCCCAGTCCGCCTATAAGATTTGCGTCAAAATATTTCTTAGGCCACTGCGTCAGCTTCACCCTGTAAAAATCCTCGTCCTCAGGGATTTTTCCTTCAAGTTCTATCGCATTGTTGTACTTGACTGGAGTATATGCCGATGCGCCAATATACACGTTTGCGTTGAAAACGCTTTCGGCTACAACAATTACAGCCAGTACAGAACAAACCGATTTGAAAGTGAGCTTCTTAAAAACGCCGAAAGCCATAGTCAGAACATACAGTGCCGTAAATCCGCAGAAGATAATTAAAAGCAGGATGAATGACTCCGAGCTTCCCCACAGTGTCGAAACATATGAATCCAGTTCGTATCTGCAATTACAGTAGTACCATATCGTAAAACCGAAATAGATAACGCCGGCGGCAGTTATTCCGATAAGATAAGGCTTTTTATTCTTTTGCGCATAATCATCAGGCTTTGTATGCGACAGCTTCACCGCCGCAAAGGTAAGCATCATAAGCGTAGTCATATAGCCGTACCGCATAGGGAATGCCATATAGTCGCCCGTGTGCCACATCTTGTTTATCGGCTCAAACACCACCGGCAGAAGCGTAAGGAACGAAAGCAGCGCATAGAATCTGCTGTTCTTGCTCTTTCTTCGCAGAAAATACACGATGAAAGCCGCAACGGAAAATCCCGTACAGAAAATAAGCGGCAGATTGGTATATATCCCTGCAAATACCGCAGAATCAAACAGACCCTTGAGTATGTTCGCTCCCCTTGCAGACGAAAGATACTGTGCAAAGCTCGGAAGCCATACAACAGCGGAAATCAGCGCCGCTATACCGCATCCGATAATAAACCTCGGCGCAATGCCCTTTGTACTGCCCTTTTTTCTGTTAAGAAAAATGTAAACGCCGAAATACAGTATCGTGAACAATACCACCATATAGCTGAGATAATAATTCAGCACCAGCATTCCGACAAGGCAGAATATAAGACCGCCTGTGCGTTTACGCTTTACGAGCGAATTGAACGCTATCAGCAGCAGTGGGAAGAAGTACATTACATCGAGCCATACCGTGTTCTGATAGAACAGCATAGAGTAACCGCTGAACGCATACATAACGCTGAAAAGCGCCGAATATGTCACATCCAGCTTTTTATGGCAGGTGCGGAAGTACGCATTTGCGGTTATCGCACAGACAGCCATTTTCATAAGCGTCATAATATTCATGAACAGCATCATGTCCGCCTTGTCTACAAATGCAACAAGAAGCGAAAACGGACTTGATATAAAGAACAGGAACACGCCGAGAAAATTCATTCCGCCGGCATTCTGCCAGTTGAAGAAGAAATCCCCATTGCCCTCAAGTATGTCCTTGAAGTCGAGCAATAAAGGAAGCACCTGCTGGTGCATATCGCACCATGCGAGCGTTTTATCTCCGAACGGATAAAGCCCACTGCCCGCAAATACCGCAAGTCCTATGACAATTACCGCTATCGGCGGAATTATCAGCGTCAACAACAGCTTCGGACTGCGTATAAGTTTACCGATATGTGTTGTGATTTTTTTAGTAATATCTCTTTTCAAAATATCCTCCGGGATTTTTAAAAATCTCTCTCATTTGGTTTTTATGAATATCTGTCTAAATTCAAAAGCCGCAAAGACTTTATGTGCTATGCGGCTTTTATTTTTGATTGAATTATCAGCCGCAGGTGATTATACCATAAGCTTCTTTGTGTCTACCGTACCCTTTGAAGCAAGATTCTTTGTATCCTTCTTGCTTTCGCCGTTTCCTGCATTTGTATAATTCTTGCCGTGCTTCTCCTGCCAGAGTACCCACAGGGGACCCGAGATACACAGTGAAGAATAGGTACCGCAGATAAGACCTGCCATCATAGGAATAGCAAATGTCATTATCGAGGTTACGCCGCAGATTGCGCATACAACGCAGATTGCGAGTACGGCAAAGGCTGTGGTAACAGTTGTGTTTACAGAACGTGTTATCGACTGAGTGATACTCATATTAACAAGTTCCTTGAGTGAAAGCGAGTTGCCGTAAAGGTTACGGTTCTCTCTGATACGGTCATATACAACGATTGTATTGTTGATAGAGTTACCGAGTACCGTAAGAACAACCGCCATAAAGTTTGCGTCGATAGGGAAACGGCAGAACACGAACACAGCATAAACCATGAAGCAGTCGTGAACGAGAGCTACCAGTGCAAACACACCTGCCGAAAGTCCGCCGATCTTCTTGAATCTGAACGCAATATAGATAACAAGCAGTACAAACGAGAATAATACTGCAACAAGGCACTTAAGGAAGAACTCCGCACCTGATGTGGGGTTGACATCCTGGCTGTTTACAAGCGTAAGGCTGTTATCCTTGAAGGTCTGCTGGAGCTTATCCGATAAAGCTGTCTGCTTATCTGCAGTAAGTCCCTCTGAAGACGAGAATGAGATCTCAACGACTTCAAGCGAGCTGTTCATCGAAGAACCTGTAGTTACCGTAACAGCACCGTAATTTTCGCCCTCGACCGTCTTCTTTACCGCATTTGTGTCAATTTCGCCGGTATAGCTGTAGGTCAGCATTGTACCGCCCTTGAATTCAATTGCCATTTCAATGCCGAATACGCAGTTGAAGATAACCGTAATTACAGCAATGACGATCGGTATCAGAAAGAGTATCTTTCTGTATCCTATAAAATCAAATACTTTTTTGTTATTCATTTTGAAGCACCGCCTTCCGTTGCGGCAGCCTTTTCAGCGGCACGCTTCTTTGCAGATTTTCCGCCGTAGAGAGCGGGATTTCTGAATATCTTGAATCTGGAAAGCGACATTGTCATAAGTCTTGTCGCAAATATGCCGAACAGGAAGTTCAGTATTACGCCGACCATCAGAGTGTAGCCGAATGAGTAGATAGTACCCTCTGTCGAAGCACCGAACATAAAGAATACGGGCTTCAGTATAGTAGACGCAAGGCTGTCGGGAGTACCGAAAGCACCCATAAGTATGATAGCAACGATAATCATTGTGATATTACCGTCAAATACCGCACTGAACGCTCTCTTATAGCCTGTAGCTATCGCTGTATCTATCGTCTTGCCGCTGTTTATTTCTTCCTTTATACGCTCACCCGTGATAACGTTAGCGTCAACGCCCATACCTACCGCAAGAATGATACCTGCGATACCGGGTATTGTCAGCGTAAAGCTGTTTGAGAACGGGAAGAAGCCTGTTATAGCACAGAATGTACCTGCAACCTGTCCGATAAGACCTATAACGGCTACAACACCGGGAAGTCTGTACAGTGATATCATGAATATCATTATAAGTGCAAATGCGATAACGCCGGCGATTGCCATAGCGTCACGGGCACCCGTACCGAGCGTGGGCGAGATAGTGCTGAAGCTCGATGTTTCCAGCTTGAACGGTAACGCACCGCCGTTTATCTGGTCTGCAAGCGCCTTAGCCTCATCAGCCGTAAAGCTACCGCTGATTGTAGCCTCACCGCCGCTGATTTCCTCTTTGACCGAAGCTGTGGATATGCACTTGTCATCCATATATGTCGAGATGTATCCCTTTGATGAAGCAAGCTTCTTTGTAGCCTCTGCAAACTTCTCCTTGCCGCTGTCCTTCAGCTTTAAGGATACCATATACTCATATTCCTTACTGTTTCCGCTCTTGAGCTGATATACGGCAGAAGCCTTTTCAACGTCCGAGCCGGAAATGATAAGAGGCAGATCCTCATATGTCTGACCGTCGGAAAGCGATTTTTCCGAGCCTTCTCTGAAGGTGAGCAGTGCGGTAGCACCAAGCTCCTTTACAGCCGCTTCCGGATCAAAGCTGTCATCCTCAGCCTGCCACGGGAAACGCACGATTATCTTATCGCTGTTATAATCAACATAAACCTCATAGTCTGTTATGTTGTTTGCAACAAGTCTTGTTTCAACGATTGACTTTGCCGCATCGACCTCTTCATCGGTCGCATCGTAATCTGCCGGTGACGTAAATGTAACGTCAACACCGCCTCTGATATCAATACCCCAACGAATATCACTTACACCTCTTATAATAGTGCTCGTGAAATCGCCGTACTGGGTATGAACACCGAAAAATACTATGCCTGTAAATGCCAGTATAACCGCCAGCACTATAAAGAACACAGGCTTTGCCACTCTTTTCAAATGTTTCACTCCGTTTCTGTGCCTCAGCACATCCTGTTAATTTATACATTACAGTATTATACTATAATGATTTCGATTAGTCAAGAAATAGTAAAGAATTTCTGCAATTTTCACAATCCGTTCATTATACGGAAAGCTCAGCCTTTTCTCCGAGAACGTCCTTATTCTTTTCAAGGACAGGCTTTATGCACCTGTCAAGGAATGCGCTCACCTGGCTTGCGCTTCTGCCTGTGTAATTTTCAGGGATGAGCTTTGCCTCGATTTCTTCCTTTGTCGTCATGAAGTCGGGATCTGCGGCGATTCTGTCAACGAGGTCGTTTTCTCCGCCTTCCTCCTTGATGACCTTACCTGCGGCAATGCTGTGCTGTCTTATCTTCTCGTGAAGCTCCTGTCTGTTTCCGCCCTTCATAACTGCGTCCATCATAATGTTTTCCGTTGCCATGAAAGGAAGCTCCTTCATTACTCTTGCACGGATAACCTTAGGATATACGACCAGTCCGTTTGTGATATTCAGCATAATGTTCAGTATAGCGTCTGTTGCAAGGAATGCCTCCGCTACTGCGATACGCTTGTTCGCACTGTCGTCGAGCGTTCTCTCAAACCACTGTGTGCCTGCCGTAAACGCAGGATTAAGAGTATCTATCATAACATATCTTGAAAGCGAGGTTATTCTCTCCGCTCTCATCGGGTTTCTCTTATAAGGCATAGCCGAAGAACCGATCTGATTCTTCTCGAAAGGTTCTTCCATCTCCTTGAAATTTGCAAGGATACGCAGATCGTTCGAGAACTTCGAACAGCTCTGTGCAATACCGCCCAGTACGTTTACTATTCTGCTGTCAACCTTTCTTGAATAGGTCTGACCGCTTACGGGTACGCACTGCTTGAATCCCATTTCCTCAGCTATCATCTGCTCCAGCTTTTCTATCTTTTTCTCATCTCCGTGGAACAGTTCCATAAAGCTCGCCTGTGTGCCTGTAGTACCCTTCTGACCGAGCAGCTTCAGATTACCCATCTGATACTCAAGATCCTCAAGATCCATCAGAAGCTCGTTCATCCACAGCGTAGCACGCTTGCCGACTGTAGTCAGCTGTGCGGGCTGTAAATGTGTATATGCAAGACAGGGCATATCCTTATATTTATCCGCAAAAGAAGCGAAGTTCGAAAGAACGTTCACAAGCTTTCTGTGTACTATCTTCATAGCGTCACGCATTACGATAACATCGGTGTTGTCGCCTACATAACAGCTTGTAGCGCCTAAATGGATTATGCCCTCGGCCTTCGGACAGCACTTTCCGTATGTATGAACGTGCGCCATAACATCGTGGCGGAGCTTCTTCTCCTCCTCAGCCGCATAAGCAAAGTCAATATCATCAATATGCGCCTCAAGCTCGTCGACCTTTTCCTGTGTTACCTGCTCAAGTCCGAGCTTCATTTCCGCTCTCGCAAGCGCTACCCACAATCTGCGGAATGTCGAAAACTTCTTCTGTGCGGAGAATGTAAACTGCATTTCCTCACTTGCATATCTCGTACAGAAAGGGCTTTCGTAAGTTTCATAATTTGTCATTATAAATAACCGTCCTTTTCATCGGATTTTTTACTTTCCTGTGTCATCTGTATCTGCCGCCTGTATCTTTGGTGCATACAACGCTTCATCTGCACATACCGACACATTTTATATTGTATCACAAATTGTCCGTGTTCGCAATAGCAAACGTCATTTTTTCTCAAAACTTACCTTTCCGTATATCATTCAACCGCTCTGCTTCACCCTACGGCCACATCGACCACAGCCGCTCCGCTTCACCCTACGGCAACATCGACCACAGCCGCTCCGCTTCACCCTACGGTCGCATCGACCACAACCGCTCCGCTTCACCCTACGGCCACATCGACCACAGCCGCTCGGCTTCCCCCTACGGCCACATCGACCACAACCGCTCCGATTCGCCCTACAGCCATATCGACCACAACCGCTCCGCTTCACCCTACGGCAACATCGACCACAACCGCCTTGCTTCACCCTACGGCCACATCGACCACAGCCGCTCCACTTCGCCCTACGGCAACATCGACCACAGCCGCTCCGCTTTCGCCCTACGGCAACATCGACCACAGCCGCTCCGCCTCGCCCTACGGCAACATCGACCACAGCCGCCTCGCTTCACCCTACGGCCGCATCGACCACAACCGCTCCGCCTCACCATACGGCCATATTGACCACAACCGCTCCGCTTTCGCCCTACGGCAACATCGACCACAACCGCCTCGCTTCACCCTACGGCCACATCGACCACAGCCGCTCCGCTTCACCCTACGGCAACATTGACCATAGCCGCTCTGCTTCACCCTACGGCAACATCGACCACAGCCGCCTCGCTTCACCCTACGGTCACATCGACCATAACCACCTTGCTTTTGCCCTACGGTCATATCGACCACAGCCGCTCCACTTCGCCCTACGGCCACATCGACCACAACCGCCTCGCTTCACCCTACGGCCACATCGACCACAACCGCCTCGCTTCACCCTACGGCAACATCGACCACAACCGCTCCGCTTCACCCTACGGTCGCATCGACCACAACCGCTCTGCCTCACCCTACGGCAACATCGACCACAGCCACTCCGTTTTCGCTCTACGGCAACATCGACCACAACCGCTCCGCTTCACCCTACGGCAACATCGACCACAACCGCTCTGCTTCACCCTACGGCAACATCGACCACAACTTGTCATTTCGCATAACAAAGCCGTTTAAACAGTTCCGCCGAAAATTTTTCGTATTTTTTTAAAAAAGCCCTTGACAAATACCCGAAAACCGTGTATAATGTTTACTGTTATCTGGGTGTGGCGCAGATTGGTAGCGCGCTACCTTGGGGTGGTAGAGGCCGCAGGTTCAAATCCTGTCACTCAGACCAATTAAAAACCGCTTGATTGTCAAAATCAAGCGGTTTTTTGTTTACCGTTTTATCTCCTATATAAGCAAGCTCTACGAATATATTCTATTAAATATAGCACCCTCACAACCCGACATCTCCTGCCTATACACTTATTCAAACCGTTTCGCTTTCTGTTTCCTTTTCTCCGTCTGTATACTGCCGGTCGCCATTCTCCCTGTCATATGCCTTCACCGAATATTCGCTGACATTCTTTACCGTTTCGCCGTCTATCTGCAGTGCGGCAGGCGAATCAAACCGCACTGTGATTTCCTTTCCGGTCAGCACCTCTACCATCTCGGTATGGCTGATATGCTCCCCCTTGAAGATTGAAGGGAACACCATTAGCGTTTTCAGCTTTCCACTGCCGTGCATCACAACAACCGACAGCTTCCCCTCGGGATTGTTTCTGTCCTGTTGCGGAGCGGTCATCATACCGCCGCCGTAAAACCTGCCGTTCATTGTCGGAGCAAGCCATACCTTCTTATAGCCGTACTCCCTGCCGTCAACGTTTATAACCGCATTCGCCGGCCTGAAATGAAACAGCAGACCTTTAACCGCAATAGATGTATAATTTATGGGCTTGTCGGATTTTTCTCTCAGCTCATCGCCCGTTTCACAGCAATATCCGTCAATACCGTAGCCTATAGCATTGATAAACCGTGAGCTTTTGCCGTTTACCGTTACAATAGGCAGATTTCTGACATATTCGTTTATCCTTACAGGCTCACAGCCCTGCTCCTTGCCGAGATCACGCAAAAAATCATTTCCGCTTCCCGTACCGTAATAATACAGCGGATTCTCATAAGGATAGCCGTCGCTGTCGTTTATAAAACGGTTAAGCGTACCGTCACCGCCGCACAGCACAATATCGCTTTCGGGCGAAATACTGTCAAAAAATGTGCCGTATCCGCTTATCTGCGTCATATTGCAATATTTCAGTTCATCGTCCTTGTATATTTCCGTCAGCTTTTGTGCAAGCTCTGTTCCTTTTCCATTGCAAGATAAAGGATTATACAGTATGTATTTCACGCCCATGTATGCCCTCCCCTTAAAACCGACAGCCGATTACTTATGATGTTATCGGTCCTTTGGCTCTTTCGGTCTTTTAGTCTTTTGATCCTTTTGGTATAGTATAACAAATTTAAACGGATTTTGCAATATATTGTTGTAATTTGTCAACACTTTGCATTAATAATTGTATAAGTTGTTGCTTGTAAGCATCCGTGCCTCGTCCGCCGTTTGGGTTGCCACATCTGTGCATCGACAGCCATTTGTGCCGTTGCATCTGTGCAATGACAGCCATTTGTGCTGTTGCATCGTGCAACGGCTCTGTGTGGCTGTCTTTATGCATCCTTGCATAACGACTTTGTGTGGCTGTCTTTATGCATCCTTACATAACGACTTCGTGCGACCGCTATCGTGCATCCTTTGCACGTTTATGAACGCTCTGTTGGTTTCGCATCACTGCCTCGTCAGCCGTTTGGGTTGCCACATCTGTGCATCGACAGCCATTTGTGCCGTTGCATCGTGCAACGGCTTTGTGTGGCTGTCTTTATGCATCCTTGCATAACGGCTTTGTGTGGCTGACTTTAAGCATCCTTGCATAACGACTCTGTGCGACCGCTATCGTGCATCCTTGCACGACCCGCACAGTGCGAGTTCGCCCACAGCACCAAAAAAAGCAGGGCTATGCCTGTTTGTGTTAGCGGAAGTGTAGCGGGGGTGTCGAATTGCGGTCGTTTGGGTCGCTGCATCGTGCAGCGACTTTGTGCGACCGCCATCGTGCATCCTTTGCACGTTTATGAACGCTTTGTTGGTTTCGCATCGTGCGAAACTCTGGGCGTTCATTTTATAAGGCATCCGTGCCTTACCCGCACCGTGCGAGTTCGCTCCCCCCAACACACAAAAAGTGTAACCCCACTCATTGAGTGGGGTTACGCTTTTTGGTGCCGATGGCGGGGGTCGAACCCGCACGGTATTGCTACCAACGGATTTTGAGTCCGTCACGTCTGCCAATTCCATCACATCGGCTTATTAAAATGTGTTGTAAAACCGCACTGCATAACGGTAATAACGATTTCACAGTTTGATTATTATATCATAGCGGTAAAATGTTGTCAATAGATTTTCACTATTTTCCAAAATAATTTAGTGTTTTTTTATAAAAAGCCCTTGACAATTTGTTGAAAATGCCGTAAAATTAATATCGAGTAAATATCTATTATAACTCAGGAAAGTCAGCTGTCTTGTAAATTTTCACCAACAAAAGACAGGACGATCCGCTTATTTTACATATATACAATTAAATGTTGAAATGTAAAATCAGCCGTGCAGGCGCTTATGCAGTTTTGCGGCGGCGTGACACGGCAATTCAGAAAAGGAGGAACGCTAACCCATGGAAGTGTGGCTTGCAGTTACACTCTGTGCGACGGCATTCGTAGTCGGAGCGGCGATATTCGGTTTTGTTATGTACAAAATGGGTATCGAGCATAGAAAAAAGACGGCAGAAGCGCAGATAGAATCTGCCGAGAAGGAAGCAAGCAGGATAGTATCCGAGGCTAACGAAAAAGCTCAGGCAACAAAGAAGACCGCACTGGTTGAGGCTAAAGACGAGATCTTTAAACTCAAAGAAAACAACGAAAAAGAAATTCAGAAACTCAAAAGCGAAACCGAAAGAGAACTCAAGGAACGCAGAGCAGAGGTAACACGCTCTGAAAGAAGACTTCAGCAGAAAGAGGAGAACCTCGACAAGAAGAACGATAAGATCGAACGTCTTGAAGAACAGCTCCAGAACAAGAACAAGAAGGCTGAAGAAAAGCTGGCTGAAGCCGAATCCATCAAGAAAAGCCAGATGGATATTCTCGAAAAAATATCCGGCTTTACTTTAGATCAGGCGAAGGAACACCTGCTGAGCATGCTTGACAGCGAACTTTCGCACGAAAAGGCAGTCAAGATTACAGCTTACGAACAGCGTCTTAAGGACGAATGCGACGAAAAGGCAAGACAGTATATCTCCCTTGCTATTTCAAGACTTGCCGCCGATACCGTATCAGAGGTGGCAGTATCCGTAGTGCCTCTGCCCAATGACGAAATGAAGGGCAGAATAATCGGCCGTGAGGGCAGAAACATCCGTGCGCTTGAACAGCTTACAGGTGTTGATCTTATCATTGACGATACCCCCGAGGCTATAACGCTTTCCTGCCATGACCATGTAAGACGTGAGATAGCAAGAATAGCGCTTGAAAAGCTCATTCAGGACGGACGTATCCATCCCACGAGAATTGAAGAAACAGTAGAAAAGGCAAGACGTGAGGTCGAGCTTAAAATCAAGCAGGAGGGCGAGCGTGCCGTTATGGAAACCAACGTCAACGGCCTGCACCACGAGCTTGTAAGGCTCATCGGCCGCCTTTACTACCGTACCTCTTACCGTCAGAACGTACTTAACCACTCAATAGAGGTCGCTCACCTTGCAGGCATAATGGCAAGCGAGCTTGGCGTTGACGCAACTCTTGCAAGAAGAGCGGGTCTTCTGCACGATATAGGCAAGGCTCTTAACCACGAGATTGAAGGCTCACACGTTCAGATAGGTGTCGATGTCTGCCGTAAGTATAAGGAAAGCCCCGAAGTTATCCACGCTATTGAGGCTCACCACGGCGATGTTGAGATACACTCTGTTATTGCCGCTCTTGTACAGGCAGCCGACGCAATAAGCGCCGCACGTCCCGCCGCAAGAAGCGAAAACTACGAAAACTACATCAAGCGTCTGCAGAAGCTCGAAGAGATATGCAGCTCTTACAACGGTGTTGAAAAGTCATTCGCTATTCAGGCAGGCCGTGAAGTAAGAATCATGATAAAGCCCGAACAGGTTGATGATGACAAGATGATAGTTCTTGCAAGAGAAATTTCTCAGCGTATCGAGAACGAGATGGAATATCCCGGTCAGATAAAGGTACATCTGATAAGAGAAAGCAGAGCTATAGATTACGCAAAATAAACCATAAACACTCGGGAGCCGTTGCATAGATTTATGTAACGGCTCTTTTTGCTAAAGAGGTATTCTTATGAAGAAGAGATTAACGGCAATACTTACGGTAATGGCATTTATGCTGACAGGCTGTGCCGGAAATGTCACATCGGGAACGGAAAGTCAGCCGGTGTCGGACGCTCAGAGCGGTATTTCGGATAACGAAAGCAGTGATACTTCATCACGCTATGAGATAATCACAGCAACCGAAATGGCTGAAAAAATGGGGCTCGGCATAAGTCTTGGCAACACGATGGAAGCATACGAAGCGACCGATTGTGAAAAGATAACGTATGAATGGATTCCCGTTGTCGGCGGAAACGAACCGCAGGATTATGAAACCTGCTGGGGAGCGGATGTTACCACGCAGGAAATAATAGACGGCATGAAGGCAGAAGGCTTCAACACAGTTCGTATTCCTGTGTTCTGGGGCAATATGATGGAAAATGACAATACATATACGATAAACAAGGAATACCTTAAAAGAGTTAAGGAGATTGTTGATTACTGCGAAAAGGCAGGCGTATATTCCGTTATAAATATCCACCACTTCGATGAATTTATCATAAGAAGAAATGACCTTGACAAGTGCAAGGAGATATTCACTCATCTGTGGACGCAGATAGCCGAGTATTTTGAGGATTATCCCTACACACTCGTTTTCGAGGGCTATAACGAATACCTCGGCGGCGATCAGTTTGATTCAAACGGTAATCTCAAGGCACAGTCCGAAACCAACGCTTACAAGATGACCAACACGCTCAATCAGGCGTTTGTCGATGCGGTAAGAGGCACAGGCGGATATAACGCACAGCGTGTGCTTATCGTTTCGGGCTACTGGACAAACATAGATAAAACGACTTCTTCGAGATTTCAAATGCCTGAGGATCTGGTAAATGACAGACTTATGGTGTCTGTCCACTATGTTGACAACTCTATGTACTGGTCGAATAAAATAGGCGGCGAGGAATGGCTTAAATATATCGACAGCCAGTGTGCCGAACTTAAAAAGGCTTTTCTTGATAACGACATCCCCGTATTTATGGGAGAAACGACATCGACCTATCCTGCAAGCAATATGGCAAAGGACGCAACTCACACAGATTCCTCCGAGTGCCTGTCGATTGTACTCGGAAAGCTGACCGAGCTTGGCATCGTCCCTGTTATATGGGATACCAACAGCAATTTCTATTCAAGGACGACTTATAAGATTGTAAACAAGTCGGACCGCAAGGTCATCCGTGAATATTCCGACAAGCTGAAAGCAAACCTTGAAGCACAGCAGTAATAACAAACAGCAGCAACGCTACTAATCACCGTACCGTTGCTGCTGTTTTTATTATTCTTTTTTACCCTTGTTTTCCGCCAGATACGCCACCGCACTGTGAAGGGCAACATTCCCCTCTCCGATAGCCTTAGCTATCTGATACGGTCTGCCTGTGCAATCTCCGCAGGCAAAGCACCCTTTTACGCTTGTTGACATATCACGATTTACCGCAACACTGCCGTTATTCATCTCAAGCCCGTCAAGCAGTACATCCGCCGAAACCGTCTGCTTCAGAAAGAACACTCCGTCAACGGCAATTATACTGCCGTCAGAAAGCGTTATCCCGTCTGCGTGACGCTCTCCGTTTACGCTTTTGACAAAGCCGGGTAATCTGCTAACATTTTCTCTCGAATAATCCGTCTTATATGACGGACAGAAATAAACCTTCTCTGCAAGCTCCGCCAAAAAATCCACTTCTTCTTCGCTCTCCTTGTTATCGCTGATAACGGCTATCGTTTTCCCTTTATAGAAATTTCCGTCACAGGTGGCGCAATAGCTTACGCCCTTGCCGAGAAGCTCACGCTCGCCCTTTATTTCGTTTACGGTCTGTGCGCCCGTTGCCAGAATGACAGCGTCCGCCTTGTATTCCTTCTGCCCTGCAAGGAGCATAAAATACCTGCCGATATTATACACTCCGGTAATACGCTCGCAGGTTATCTCTATATCCATCTGCTCAAGGTGAGCGGCTAATTTCCTATTCAGCTCACTGCCGCTTATTTCTGGCAGAGCAGGATAATTCGATATTATATGCGAGCGTTCGACCTTTGTGCTGAGGTCGGCATTTCCGAAAAGTATAAAGCTCTTGTTGCGTATTCTTGCGTTGATAGCCGCCGAAATGCCCGCAGGCCCCGTTCCGATTATCGCTATATCATATTCCGCCTGATTTCCGCCCATTTTTAGCAACACTCCTTTGCCTTATTATCTGCATTTACAGTGATAATATATCACAATTTCCCCGCAAGGTCAAGAAAAACAGCACAGAAAAACCCTCTTTACCGCTTGACCGGTAAAGAGGGTGCTTTTATGCAACTTTTACTTCATTGCTGTACATAGTAATCGTTTCGGACCTGCCATCCTTGGTAGTAACGGTGAATACAGATTTCACACGATATGTACCGCTCGATACAACCTTGTAATTATCGAATTGCGCTACGCCCGAGTATACCGTTCTTGTCCAAGGTCCGCCCTCTGTGTTCCAGAACCACAGAAAAGCAAACTTCTCAAGCGATTGTTCGACCTTCACACTTTTGATAGTACCGCTTGAATCGGTAAGCGAGCTGTGACAATGCGCAGTAGTGCCTTTGACCGTAAGCGTACAGTTTTTGGTTCCGGACAGGTCGCACTGTACCCCCTCCGCCGATACGCTCATAACAAGCGTAAGAACAAACACCGTTGCCAGTAAAAATGCGAGTACTCTTTTCTTCATAGTATAAATACCTCCGTTGTTTTATCAGGGCTTAAATTCAGTCCCTATTAATAAAACGTATGAAAGAGGTACTGCGTACTGCTTTTTTTATCGCTTCGGCTTATTTTGTACAAATGCACAAATTCCCAACGCTGTTTTGTGCATTCTGACGTATCATAGCTTTGGTTTTACGCTCTCCGATAACGCTATTAGCTCATCTTTGCCGAGTTTATTAGCCTGAAAAGAAAAAACATACTCATCATTATTCCATACCAGCATATTTTCCTTGCCGTTTTCAAAATACAATGCCGTTATCCCGTTGACATCAACAGCCGTAATAGCGTCTTCGGCTGTTTCGGTGTTTATCCGTGTGCCGTTAAAATGGCTGAATGTCATCTGAGAAAATATGATTTGGCTGTCGCCGTCTTTATATTCTTCTACCATACACCCGTCATTGTTATAATACGTATTTCTCATATATCCGTCAATACCGACCGTGATTACATATTCCCGTTCTATATTTTCCGGTGCTTTTTCAGTGTCCTCAATATGTAACAGTGAAAATGTATCATGCTTTTCAAGAACGATATTATTATAGCAGATCACCGCCGCCGCTGTGATTGTAAGAACAAGGGTCACAGCAATGATTATGATATATCGCCATCGCTTTTTCGACTTATGAACACTTTTATCAAGTGTATTGTCGGCTAAATAACTGCGTATCATCTTCTTCATTCTGCGGTCAAACGAATGGTGAATCTTATAATTTGTTTCGGGAATATCGGAGAAAATCATTTCATACATGGTTTCCTCCAGTGCGATTTCAATGTTGTTCATTTTTAACCTCCGTTTCTTTCAGCAACATACTTCTTGCTTTTCTCAGCTTATATCTTACCGCCTGATAGCTTATACCCAGAATGCCCGACATTTCGGAAAGGGAGCATCCGGATTTCACATTCAGCATAAGTACATCATAGTATTCCTTCGGCAGCCGTCTTAAAGCCTGCTTCAGCCGCTCTACACCTATGTTTGAAAGAGCAGCTTCCTCGTTTTTTGCGTCTGATTCGTAAAAATCAAGCTCCTCTTCCGTAACAAAAACACTTTTCTTGCTTTTTCTGAGTATATCCACCGCCACATTTCTTGCTATCACTATGCAGAACGCTTTAGTCTGAGGAGAATCAACATCTTTGATTTTACACAAATTGTCTATAATGCGTATAAAAGTATCGTGAACCGCATCTTCGGCATCCGTCCGGTTGCGGACTATCGCAAAGCAAATATTGTAAAGAGTGTTTTTATAGGTGTTGTACAGCTTTTCGACAAGGTCTTTTTCTTCGTCGGAATCAACCATTGCCAGATATATCAAAAGCAAGCAAACACCTCCGTGCTGATAATGCAATTGAGAGATTTATTTCACCTTTTATTCTATCACTTCATTATAATATTGTCAAGAAAAAATGAAGTATCTTTATACTGTTCCGAAAGATACTTCATCCGCATATTATTTAATTTCGTTCACCGGCTTTATACCCGATTATATCCTTTATAACTTCCCCTGCAATAATAAGCCCTGCCACAGACGGTACAAAGGCGGTACTTCCCGGCACCTGCCTTTTTCCTGCCACCTTATCCTCCTTAGAAAGACAACTGTTTTCACCGTTCGGATCTTCATCGGCAATGGGCGGTATCGGCTTTTCCTTTGAGTATACCACCTTGAGCTTCTTTATTCCCCTGCGTTTAAGCTCATAGCGCATTACCCTTGCAAGAGGACACACAGAGGTCTTATATATATCCGCAACCTCAAATGCCGTAGGATCGACCTTGTTTCCCGCTCCCATAGAGCTTATAATCGGCGTTCCTGCCTTCTCTGCATTTTCAATAAGTGCTATTTTTCCCGTAACCGTATCTATTGCGTCAACTACATAGTCATACTGAGTAAAGTCAAACCGGTCCGCCGTTTCAGGCATATAGAATGTTCTGAAGGCTGTCACCTTGCAGTCGGGGTTTATTTCCTCGATTCGCTCCTTTGCGACATCAACCTTGTACTTACCGACCGTCTTTGTTGTAGCTATTATCTGACGGTTTATATTCGTAAGACACACCTTATCATTGTCTATAATATCGATCGCTCCCACTCCCGAGCGTGCAAGCGCCTCAACAGTATAACCGCCTACTCCGCCTACGCCGAATACCGCAACACGAGAGCCTTTCAGCCTGTCCATTGCCTCTTTACCGAAAACAAGCTGTGTTCTTGAAAACCGGTCAAGCATTGTTACCTCCTACAGAGAACTGTGTTCCCCTTGCTATAAATGTAACGGTCATTCCCTTTTTATCGAAGTAGCTCTCAATAAACCGCTTTATCTCATCGTTTCTCTCATCCAGCGTGAAATACTGTCCTCCGCAGCCATCGTGGAAATGCAGCGTTACGCCGAAATTGTCAAGTATCGCCCTTTTAAGCTCTGATGCTTCGGTTATGCTTATTGCCATAAGTCGCTCCTTTAAGTCTACCGTTTCTATCTGTTTAATGTACAATATAGCTATTATACATCGTAATACAGCGGCTGTCAATGTTCCGCAACGGATTTTTTCACTGCGTTTTTCTTTTTCAGCAGAGCCGCCGCAGACTGCAAAAAGCGTATATCCTCCTCGCAAAGTCCGCTTATATCAAGTGTTCGGCTTCTCTTATCCTCAAGCCCTAACAGATAGTCTGTCGTAACACCGAATACTCCGGCTATTTTGATTATCGTTTCGGGAGAAGGGTTACGCTCCGACAATTCATAATTGCTTATTGCCGCTTTTGTCACCCATATCCTTTCAGCCAGCTGTTCCTGCGTCATGCCTGCACTTAGCCTTAACTGCTTTACTCTTTCTCCGAATTTAACCATCTGAGCCTCCGTAATGAATATAAACGATCTGAAAACATAAAATAAACAGTTCATTTATCTAAAGTGTAGCATATATCGGATTTCGTACCGTTGATTTTTGTAACACATACCGTTGACTATTCGAAGCCCTTGTGTTAAAATACAAGTACAATATCTCATAATACGCAGATAAAACAAGAGGGTAAAATGAAAAGATCAACAAATGAAAAAGCGGCGATAATTCTTGCCGTGTCGGTCATTCTTTCCGTCACAGCCTGCTCAGCCGAGGGAGTAGCTTATGTTGACGGTAACCAAAGCGGAACCGGATTTTCCTCCTCATCCGCCGCAACAAGCGGTACAATATATGAGGAAAGCACGCTTCCTGCCACCGTCAGCGTTACAACCGCCGCCACAACAACAAAAGCAAAAGAAACAACCGCTGTTTCGACAACCGTTGCTTCAACTCCTGCCATACCGCCAAGACCGCAGCCATCAACGGAAGCAGTTTCTTACAAGCACTTATGCGAGATTTATCAAAAGCTGCAGGAACAGAATAAAGCAATTTTTGCACTCGAGAAACAGCGAAGTGACCTTGAAATTG